>Ga0316217_10001602_pt1 | contig 29055 bp, 21 predicted proteins | sample 1anoAmetaG_FD_203633 | JGI IMG/M metagenome (GOLD analysis project Ga0316217, IMG submission 203633) | Freshwater microbial communities from Trout Bog Lake, Wisconsin, USA - 1anoA | ecosystem: Environmental > Aquatic > Freshwater > Lake > Hypolimnion/Profundal zone | place: USA: Wisconsin... | reverse complement strand
ACGCGACGAACTCGGCGGCATCAACATCCTGCAATACTATTTTGATTTAGGCATCCGTGGGCCGGACTTCATCTGGGCGGCGCTGGGGCCGGCATTGCAAGCCTACAGCGAGCATCCGTTTGTGAAAAAAACCGGTGGCGGCGTGATGACAGTGAAGGAATTTCTCGATGAAGTGCGAAAGCTGGTGCTGCAATTCGCGCTGGGCGAATTGCCGGGCTTCCACGAACTGCAACGCGAGACGCAAGGCCGTGGCGAAACGGTGGCGCTCGATCCGGTGACGCAATACTACCTGCTTCACCGCGCCTATTTCGGCCTTGAACCCGCACCCGCCGGCGCGTGCATCCTTTATGCTAATGCGTGCGGAAAGAACGAGACGGAATTGAAGGTCGTCTGGAACATCCTGGAACAAGGCGGCAAGTCCGGGGCGGGCAAGAAGGGCCGTCCGCGCAAGGACACCGAAGAAGGCGATGCCGAAGAATCGGCGGAGGAAAGCAGCGGCAGCGAATACCGGCTGCTGGACTGGTCGGAGCGTGTGGAAAGCGATGACCTGGGCGAAGGCCGAGGGGGATTGCCGTCGCCGCTAATAGATAAGCTCCACCGACTGATGGCACTATTCCAGCGCAACCAAGCAGCCGAGGTGCAATCGCTTTATGAAAGCTGGGGGCTGGCGAGCGAACAGGCGTTCCCGCCGCTGTTGCAAGCCATCCGCGAACTGGCGTTTCAAGACAGCAACGAGACGGAGCGGCGGCTGGTGGAAGCGCTGGCAACCCAATTAAAGCTCTCGCGCCGGCAAGTGACGGAAGATGGCGTGGTGAAGGAAGCCCCGTATTTTGCCCCCATTGACGAGGCGACGCGGGCGAAGGTGAGTTACCGGAAAGGAAAGAAATAATTTATGGCAAAACTGGTGCTAAAACCGTGGAAGGACGTCTGCATCCTGCGGAACGAGATCAAAACGAAAACCCTGACGACGGCGGATTTCGCGGTGGACCTGCACCGCGTTATCTTCCAACCCGGCAGCGGCAAACATTACACCGACCCGGAGGAGTTTTTTGCCACGACCTACGCCACGCCGAACCTACGGCGGTTTTGCCGCGACGTGCTGCGGCGACTCGCGGGCGAAGATGGCGGCGAGCCGATCATCAACGTGGCGCAAACCTTTGGCGGTGGAAAATCGCATACGCTGACAACTCTGTATTACCTGACCACCCTCGGCAAGAAACTGCCAAGCAAGGCAACGGCGGTGCAACACATCCTCGCGGAAGCCAAGCTGGAAACGCCGCCGGAAGCGGTGGTGGCGGCGGTGTCGTTCGACAAGGTGGACTGGAAGAAGGGCCTAGACGCGAAATCACCCGACGGCAAGGTGCGGGCGTTTCGGATGCCGTGGAACATGATTGCCTGGCAGTTGCTGGGTGAACAGGGCTTGGAAATTTTGGATCGCGACGAAAACCAATCCGATTTCGACACGCCGCCCGCAGATATTCTGTGGGGCAAGGTGATTGCGGAAGTCGAGAAGAGCGGCAAGGGGGCATTGATCCTGGTGGATGAATTTCTGATGTGGGCGCATGACGCCGCCTCGCCCGACAGCGATGGGACGAACAAATGGCGCGGGCCGCAGTGGATTGACCGGTTGAAGAACTTTTTCCAACGGCTGGCGCAAGCGGTGGAGAACTCGGAACATTCCTGCCTGGTGGTTTCGCTGCTCGCCACGGAACCGGAGAAAATGAATGACGACACCGGGAAGTCCGTTTTGAATGCCTGCACCCAAGGATTGAACCGGCAGGCATCGGTGCAATCGCCGGTGGAAAAAGGCGACCTGGCGGAACTGCTGCGCCGTCGGATGTTTGAGAATTTCCCGGAGAATCCGGCTGACCGGCATCCGTATGTGACGGCGTTTTGGGATCGCATGAAGGCGATTGACCCGACCCAAGCCAAGCTCCCAAACGCGGAAGAAAAATTGAAGGACGCTTATCCCTTCCATCCCGATTTGCTGGCGCGATTCTTTGGCAAGTGGACGGATTTGGATCAATTCCAGCGGACACGCGGCGTACTGCAAACCTTCTCGGCCGCATTGCGCGAGGCGGAAAAATGGGACACATCCCCGCTGATCGGGCCGCAAGTTTTTCTGAACGCTCCGGGCAACGACGATTTAAGCCCGGCGCTGCAAAAGCTGGCGGAAGTGGCGAAGGATTCGCAACGGGAAAAGAATCCACAATGGCCATCGAACCTGAAAACGGAACTGCCCCGCGTGGTGGATGCACAGAAGACACACGCCGGGACGTTGATGGGACGCGAATTGGAAGCCGCGTGCGTGGCGACCTTCATCTATTCACAGCCCATCGGCGAGCAGGCGGAAGTCAACGATTTGCGCTGGCTGGTCGGGCCAACGTGCGATTTGCCGGCGGTATTGAACAACGGACTCATCGGCTGGGCGAAGTCGTCCTGGTATCTGGAAGAAACCGAGGCCACCGAGCCAACGACGAATGTGCCAAAGTTCTGGCGGCTGGGACCAAAGCCGAACTTGAACCAAGTGCATCACAGCTACAAAGTCAAGGCGTTGAATTTCGCCAAGGGTAAATTCGATGAACTCGCCAAGAAGTGCGGCCCGTTGAAAGAAGGCTGCGACCAAGAAGGCATCAAATTTCACAATCAGCCCAACACCCCGGCAGACGTGGACGATGACGGCGTGTTTCGCCTGATCGTGTTGGGCGCGGATTACGCGGCCCAGCCAAGCTCGAAGCCGCTCGCCAGCGCGGAAGCCTTTTTACGGACACATTCATCCGCCGCAGACAACCGCATCTGCCAAAACGTGGTACTGGTGGTGACACCCAGCGTGGGCGGGCTGCAACAAGCGGAGCAACAGATTGCCGACTGGCTGGCGTGGCAGGAAATCAAGAACGGCAAGGATTACAAGGATTTCGAGTCGCACGTTCAAGAAGTGGTGAAAAAGCGCGAGCGCGAATCGAAACAGGCGGCGGAGACAGCAGTAAAAAATGCCTTTGAATTGGTCCTGCATGTGGACAAGACAGGCGTGTTGCAAGTGAAGAAATTCACGATGGGCGCGCAGGCGTTGTTCCCGACGCTACTGCAAGAAAAGGAACTGCGATTGTTCAAAGAAAAAATAGACGCATCCGCCATCATGCCGGGCGGCCCGTATGCGGTCTGGCCGGCGGCGGACAGCAGCGTGCAAGTGAGCGCGCTCTACCAGCAATTTGCGCGGCGTTCCAACCTGCCAAAGCTGCTGAATCCGCAAACGGTGACGAACACGATTGCCGACGCGGTGCAACGCGGCGTGCTGGCGCTGCGCCATGTCCGCCCGGACGGATCGGAACAATGGTTCTGGCGCTCGAAGATTGACGTGTCGGAATGGGAAAAGAACGGCGAAGCGTGGTTGCCGAACAAGGCGGTGCTGAACAGCCTGAATGCGCGGGCCGTGGTGCCGGAGTCATTGCCCGGCCTGTGGCCTGCCGAACCGGCAGGCGTGGAACTGACAGCGCTCTGTTCATGGTTCGACGGAACGCACGCCTTTCAGGAAGTGACGCAACCGGGCTACCCGCCCGAATCCCGCCCGATTCCGAAGGTAGCGGTGGCGGAAATCCACAAGGCAGTCGGGCAAGCGGTGAAGATGGGCGACCTGTGGCTGGTGTTCGGCAATGACAGCGTGTGGCAGGATGAGCCGACGGCGCTGCAACTGGACACGACGGCGAAGATTTACCGCCCACCGGCAGCGCTCAATTCATTCGAGCTTTTGCCAAACGCACTGCTCAAAGACGCATGGAGCAAAGACACCGAACCAAAGACGACGGTGGAGAAGCTCTACACCGAACTGAAAAAGGTGAAGGGCAATCCGTGGCCACCCAAAATTTTCATCAATACGCTGGGTGATGCGATTGGCCGGGGACTGCTGGCGCGATCCAGCGGGAGCGGCCCGCTCGTATCGCTGGCAGCAGATGGCAGCGTGGAATTGGCGGTAAAATCCGCCGCGCCGCCACTGCCGCTACCAGAACCAGCGCCGGGAAGGAAGCTGTCCCCCCGCGTTTTCTTGTCGCCGGGCGAATTTCAAAACCTGGCCGATGACGTGGCGACGATCACCAAGGCGCTGGCCGGTTGTGATGTGCAATTTGAAGTGGCCGTCTCGGTCAAAACCAAGTCCGGGATGGACTTGAAAACCGCCAACGACGTGCTGGGCAAGATCAAAGATGGTTGGCGATTATGAAAAATGCGAGTTGCGTTTGGATCAAACGCTCCTGGTGGATTTGTCTCCTGCTGTTCGTTGCCGCGTCGGTGTCCGCGCTCGAGGTGCAGGAGGTGAAATGGGGTTTTGACGGTCAAGTGGTGCCGGGCCGGTTTAATCTGCTCTCGGTGCTGGTGGCCAATCCCGGCGACGTTCCGTTTGATGGCACGGTGAGGTTTTACAAGAGCCGCGGGATGGCGGAGCGGGTCGGGGCGGTTTACACTACGCCGTGTTATCTCTCGCCGCTGATGACCCGCTGGCTGCAGTTCTACGTGTACATTGACAACCAATATGACCAGGGGCGTCTGGAGTGGGGCCGCCGTCCTGACGAGCACCACGACCTGGAGGCGCCGAAGTGGGGTCCGCCGGCACAGGTGCTGTTGTCGGCTTTGGAAACGGCGCTGGGGATGGTCAGCGCCTTCAAGCAATTTCCAGAGGATTTGTTCCCGCCGACCGTGGCCGCAACGAGCGGATTGGGCGTTGTGCTGTTGGATCATGCGCCGCATTGGGAACCGGTCAAGCGGCAGGCGTTTCTGAACTGGCTGCGAGCGGGCGGCCAAGTCCATTTGTTGCAGGGCGCCGATGGCCGCTATCCGGTATTTGCGGACGAACTGGGCGGGTTGAACTTGTCCCTGGACCGCGTCCGCATCGGCGCCGGGCTGGCCGTGCGGCACGCCGCCACGGCGCGCGAGATCAAGCTGGCAGACGTCCAGGACAACGAGGCTCCACGGCAGGAGTTGAAGCCGGGGGGCATGCCGGCGCAAACGGCGGAATCACTTCTTGGGAATCTGGCCCAGCTAAGTCAGCGAAACTACGATTGGGGACTGATCTACACGCTGGCTGTCGCCTATGCGGTGCTGGTGGGTCCGGCCAACCTCCGCGCCGGCCGGAAACTGGCGGATTACCGTCTGCGAATCGTGCTGTTGCTGGCGACGGTCGCGGGATTTGCGTGGTTGTTTGACTTGGTGGGCAGGCGTGGACAAGGCGAAGCCAGTGTCATCCATTCGCTGTCCTACGCGCGGGCCATGGGCGGCGATAATTACGAGGTGACGCAGTGGGTCAACGTCTTTGCCACCCGCGGCGCGCAGTACACGATCACGCACGCCGCACCGCACAATCTCTACGCCACCGGCCAGGATTATGAGGCCGTCAACGGCGTGATTGAAAGCGGGAAGGATGGACGGTTGGTGGTGGACATCCCGATGTTTTCGCGCCGGGCTTTCCTGCACGAGGCGGAAATGAAAGGCCCCAACATTCCGATGAAAATTGTGAGCTGGGACGAGGCGGGAACACTGAAGCAATTGGTTTTGACGGTCGGGCCGGATTTCAAACGGCGGATATTGGACGCCTGGGTGGTGCAGGGCAGCCAGATTTACCCGATGAAAACCACGAAGGACAACCTGGAGTTTGGGGATTCATCCAAGGAATCGCTCGCAGCGTTCACATCCGGTTCCCACCCGAACGTCTATTATTATGGATCGCGGCAGCCGAACGCCGTCACCAACGTGGAAGACCAGTTCCGGAAATGTGTAAAACCGTTGCTTGCCTGGAGCCTGGGCGCGGAGAATGACACGCAACTTAACGCTCTGTCTCCGGCGGCGAAGGAGCGGGTCCAGCTATTCCTGTTTGCGCCCAGCCCGGAGAGTTTTGGCGTCACCGGTTCCGGGCTGGGCCATGAGACCGGCTATGTGCTTTATCATTTCGACTTGTTCCAACCTGGAACGGCGGAGGGAATATGAGTGAATCCAACCAACCAACCATCGAAATTCGCGACCTGCGCCACGCCTACAAACGCCAGCAGGCGCTGCGCGGCGTCAGCTTCTCGGTCGAGCAAGGCTCGATCCATGGCTTCGTCGGGCCCAATGGCGCGGGCAAAACCACCACGTTGAAAATCCTGGCGACCCTCCTTAAACCGCAAAGCGGCACCGTCCGCGTCTTCGGCTTCGACGTGGTTGACGATTACCAAAGCGTGCGGCGGAAAATTGGTTTCATGCCGGACCACTTCAGTCTGTATCGTCAGATGACGGTGCAGGAATATCTGGATTTTTTCGCGGCGGCCTATGGGCTGGACCTGCGGGAACGCACCCGCGTGGTCGGGGATGTGCTGGTTTTGACGGACATGGAATCGCGCCGGAATGATCTGATCAAAGGCTTGTCCCGGGGCATGCAGCAACGGATCAGTCTCGCCCGCGTGCTGGTCCATGATCCGACGCTGCTGCTGCTGGATGAACCCGCCAGCGGCCTCGACCCCCGGGCGCGCATCGAGCTGATGGACATCATCCGGGAGCTTCGGCGCATGGGCAAAACCATCTTCATCAGCTCGCACATCCTGTCGGAGCTGGCGATGCTGTGCGACAGCGTCACCATCCTCGACCGGGGAGCGGTGCGCTACAGCGGTTCGATCAGCGGCCTGAGCCAGGGCAATGGGGAAACCGCGGATTATCTGCTCTCACTTGCGGAGGAAAATCCCGCCGCAGAAGCCGCGTTGCGAAAGGTCAGCGGAGTCATCGAAGTGATCAAGCCGGCCAAAGCGCCCCAATATCGGGTCAGTTTTCAAAAGCAAGAAACCGATCCCAATCTTCTGCTCCGCGCCGTGCTCGACAGTGGCGGGCAGATACTTGGCTTCCAGGAAGTGGTGCGCCACCTGAACCAGGCGTTTATGGACCTCACCGAGCCGGGCGTGCCGCCGGTGATGATGGAAGCGACCGATGACGCACCGCCGGTGCCGACGGTTCCCAATTCCGGAGGTCGTGCGTGAAACTGCCCGTCCTGGCCCTGTTCGAGCGCTCCCTGCGCTTGGAGACACGCTCGGCGCTGATGGCCTGGTCGCGTGCCGGGCTATTGATACTGATCCTGTTCGTGATGATTCCGATTCAGTCAATGGCGAAGTCGGGGTGGTTCGGCGCGCCGGGTCTGCATTTTCTTCAGGAGCTGGTCTGGCTGAATCTCGTGTGCATCACGCTGGCGGGTCTCAGCTATTTTGCTTCCGCCATCACCGAGGAAAAAGAGGAGATGATGCTGGGATTATTGCGCATGACGGATCTTAGCCCGGTGGCCATCCTGTTGGGCAAATCCACGAGCCGGCTGGTCGGGGCATTGCTGCTGCTGCTGGTGCAGGTGCCCTTTGTCCTGCTCGCCGTGTCACTTGGCGGGGTGGGCCTGCTCCAGATCGCGGCCGCATACGGAACCTTGCTGGCCTACTTATTCCTGGTGTGCAATCTGGCCTTGCTGTTTTCGGTCGTGTTCCGCAACACGACCACTGCGGCCGCCTGGACCTTTGCCGTGCTCCTGAGCTTTCTAATTGGGCATTATTGGGCGGCCGGCCTGGAGCAGTATTTCGCCTCGGCCCGCCACGTCAATCTTCAGCGGGGCGTCTGGCCGATGCTCACCACGGTGATTGATCTTTGGCGCAGGGCCGCTCCCTCGGATCGCTTGGGCGCGATCTTCCAAACCGGGTTTGCCGGTCCGGCGATTGGTTTTCAGGTGGCGAGCAATCTGGTGCTGGGAGTGCTGTTGTTCCTTCTGGCGTGGCTGGTCTTTAATCGGTGTACGCGCGAAGAAAAGGATGCCGCCCCGTCGCGCGGGTGGCGGTGGCGCCGGGCCACCCGTTGCAGCCGGATTCCGCCCCAGTTGGTCGGTCTGCGGGCCGTGAGTTGGAAGGATTTCACGTTTATCAGCGGCGGCTGGCCGGGCCTGCTCCTGAAGTTTGGCGTCGTGGCCTTTCTCGTCGCGGTTTGTAATTTCATTGCCCTTTACTTTGACAGCCGGAAGGACATTACGCGGGAGTTTGAAGGCTTGGTGCTGATTTGGGTTTCCCTGATCATGACGGCGGTCTGCCTGGCGCTGGAGGCAGCGCGGGTTTTTCAGGATGAAATCCGGTGGAAGACGCTCTCCTCGCTGGTAACGCTGCCAATTTCCGTGCATGAACTGGCCTATCGAAAGGTGGCTGGCGTGCTGGCGGGCACGCTTCCGCTGCTGGCCGGCTTGGTACTCGGAGGGCTGCTGGTTCCAGAGAAAATTGGCGAGTTTCTCAACGATTTATGTAGACACCCGGTCGGTTTTGGGGTGTTGGCCATCACCATTCTTCAGTATGTCCTCTTTCTTCACCTCACGGCGTTCTTATCCCTGATCCTTAAACGCGGAGCACTACCCTTGGCGGTCGCCATTCAGTATTTGGGCGGGTCATTTTTCATGACCTTTTTGGCCATGGGTTTATCGCTCGGCCGCGCCGACCCGGGGGCGATTTACTTCATTATCGGATTCATTTGTGCCGTGTTGACTGCGGTGTTGCATCGCGCCATCGGGCTGCGTCTCACCCGCGCCGCCGCCGAGGAGTGATACCATTTCTGGTTCGGTATTGCATTATGCCGCTCCTACGGAGCTTGTGGTTTTGAGGACAACTACTACAAATATGGCGCTCCTACGGAGCTTTGAATGGCCGCTCATAGTGCGGTTTCAAACTGGAAGTGGTATGACGGGCGGCGCGGTGGCTCCGCATTCTTATGGGACCGGCTCGAGCTTAAGATTGGCGAAGGCGGAGACGCTGTCCGCCTTGGTCCAAAGCCCGATTTTGCCGGGCTGGGAAAACGTGGTGTCGTCAGTTTCAATCACCACCTTGCCGCCGAAAGAAATCTTGAGGTGCGGCCCTTTGGCTTCGAAGCGGAGCACATGCCATTCGCCCGGCGTGACCTGGGTGGAGACTTCTTTAATGGTCGAACGCTTGCCATTGACCGTTTTGAAAAGGACCACGTTGTTCTCCAGCGCGTTGGCCCGCGCAATGTAATAATTTTCCGGACGATACCGCAGGACGATGCCGCCGGCTTGATCCACCTTGCCCGAGATCGCCTTGTAGTTCACTTCGACCGCCACATCGCGGGCGACGGTCGGTTCATAGATGCAAAGCGGAAAACGGTAGCTGGTGTCATCCGAGCTTTCCTGGACGAGAATTTTTTTGCGGTTCGGCGCGGTGGCGTCGTCGCGGACCACCCAGGAAACCGGCCCGCCGCGGCCGGTCAGTGCGGTCGAGAAAGCGGCCGGCAATTTGCCGCTCTCACAGGGGTCGAAGTTGATTGCCTGCGCCGCAAACCTTTCCGCCCCGTTTGCCAGCCCGCAAACACCAGCGGCAAGCGAGCAGACGATCAACAACCCTCTCCAGAAACGGCTACGACTGGACCGGGGTTTTGCCTGGGAAACGGTGGCGGACAACCTGTTCTGATCGGCAATTATTCGCGAGTTCATTTTAACTAACGTTTCAGACTCGGCATGGCGGAAGGATGACCTGGGCCGCCGCCGCCGCCGATGGGATTGATAACGACAGGTGGAGCGGTGGAGGTCAGGCGAAAGAACTGTTGCGAGTTGGTGAGGGGAATGGTGTAGGGGCTGGTTGCGCCGGGAATGGTGGTGAATATGCCGTCCAGGGTCGGAGCTGATTGCAGATAAAACACCGAAGCCGGATCGTTCCAAGTCAAGTTGATCGTTTGCCCGTTTAACTGAGCGTTTAAGGGAATGGGAACGAGCAGGGAGAAGACTGTGCCATAACCGCTGGCGCCGCCGTATTCGGTGGTTCCGTACAGTTTACCGTCGCTGGCCTGGATCAAGCCTCCCACCGGATTGCCGCCGTCAACCGCGCCGGTGAAGGAATAAATCACGGTCTCCACCCCGTTGGTGGTGATGCAGAAAACCGTGCCATAACCCCAACCATTGTCGAGATTGGTGTTGCCGCCATAGAAGGTGGTTCCGTAAAGATTACCGTCGCTGGCCTGCACCAAATTAGCCAAAGGGCTGCCGCCGTCCGTGCCGCCGGTGAAGGCATAAAGCGAAGTCAAGGTGCCGTTGGTGGTGATCCGGAAGACCGTGCCCCCGGTGAGGGCATACCAGTTTGGCACGCCGCCGACTTCGGTGGTTCCGTAGAGGTTGCCGTCGCTGGCCTGCACCAAGCCACCTTGCGGGAAGCCGCCGTTGCGATCACCGTCAAAGTAATAGAGTGTCCTCAAGGTGCCGTTGGTGGTGATCTGGAAAACCGTGCCCAAAGTGTTGTACAGGGCTGTGGTTCCGTAAAGATTACCGTCGCTGGCCTGCACCAAGCGGGAACAACAATGGCCGCCATCACTGCCGCCGGTGAAGGTATAAAGCGTCGTCAAGGTGCCGTTGGTGGTCAGGCGGAAAATCGTGCCATAACGGTAGCTGTCGCCGCTGAAAGTGGCGCCGTAAAGATTGCCGTCGCTGGCTTGCACCAAACCGCCTAACGGCAAGTTTCCGTCCGTGCCGCCGGTAAAGGAATAGAGCACCGACTCGGCGCCGCTGGTGGTGATGCGAAAAGCCGTGCCAACATAGTTGGCGCCGCAGTTTTCGGTGGTTCCATAAAGATTGCCGTCGCTGGCCTGCACCAAACTGCCATAGTAAGGATTGCCGCTGTCAGTGCTACCGCCATAGACATTGCCGGCGAAAGAATAGAGCGATGTATAAAAGCCATTGGTGGTGATGCTGAAAACCGTGCCGACCCCGTCGTTGCCGCCATTGTAGGTGGTTCCGTAGAGATTGCCGTCGCTGGCCTGCAGCAAACCAGCATTCGGATTCCGGCCATCACTGCCGCCCGTGAAGGAATAGAGGGCTTGAAACTGCGCCTGACCGGCGACGGGCATAACCGATCCCGCGAGGATGACCAACGCGGTGACCGCAACGGGCGAATACTTTACAAGATGCGCCGGCAGCCAAGCGCAGCACCGGCCACAAAATTGGGCGCATAATTTTTGGATGATGTTTTTCATGGTGTTATCTTTCTTCTTCGGCTTACCAATGCTCCGGTCGGTTCGGGGTTGGGCTCCGGCTGCGAAGGCGGCCAGAATTTAATCGCTGCCGCGACCATGACTTATGGCTTGTGCTCATCTTTCGGATTGAGGCGGCAACCAGACGGCAAAATTTCGTGACAATTTACGTGGGCGATTAAACGGCAGCTTCTCAAGCAACGCAAGAAATATTTATGAAAAAAATTCGCCCAGCTTTACATCTCCCGTGCATCAGAGCGCGCCAGAAACACAGAACCCAATGAAATGGTTGATGCCATTGGGGATTTGCCAAAGTGGCCGAAGGGGGGATTCGAACCCAAGGAACCCGTGAGGGTTCTCCTGATTTCGAGTCAGGTGGAAAATAAAATATGAGTCCAATGGAGTGGCCCCGCTGGCTGGGAATGCTTATCAGACTGCCACCTTTGTGCTGCGCACACCGCAGAATACCAACGGCGCAATCAACTCTGGCAGCGTCAACGGACTCGGAGAAATCATCGTGGGCAATACGGCAGGCGTGAACGCCGTGAGGAACATTACCGGCGGCACGGTGGTTGCCACCCAGTGGCCAAGCCTGGCCACCAAACCGGCGTTGACGAATTGCCTGCGCGGCGGGAAGCTGACCATGAACTGGCCGCTGGCCAATACGGGCTACCGGCTGCTGGTGCAGACGAATAATCTGAACGGCGGTGTGAGTGGCAATCCGGCCGACTGGGCGGAAGTGCCGGGATCGGCGGCGACCAATCAGGCATGCCTCACCTTGTTTTCGACCAATGTGAATGAGTTTTACCGCTGGGTGTATCCGTAAGCAATGCCAGATGAGCGGCGCTTGGCAATTTCCGAGCAGGACATCACCGCATCCAAATGTGCGTAATAAGCTTCGGTTGGTCGCGGCAATTTCCCTTGCCTGATTTTCGTGGGTGACTTTTATTGACTGCGAAATGATCCATCTGCCACTATTCCAAAGATGTCCAACCGCCTCAAGAGTCCGCCGCAGCCCAAGGTCGCGCTGCTGTTCGAGACGCCCAACGCTTACGCGCGCGGGATTCTGTTGGGCATCGGGGACTACATTTTGAGCCACGGGCCGTGGCGGATTTATCTCTACACCTTTGGCCTCAAGGACCATCCGCCCGCGTGGCTGGCCGCGTGGGACGGCCAGGGAATCATCGTGCGCGGGGAGAACCGGCGCATGGCGGAGGCCGTGGCCAAACTGTCCATTGCCGCGGTGGACATGACGCCGTCACGGCTGCTGCCGCAGGCACCTTGGGTGAAGTCGGATGATGCGGCCGTGGCGCGGCTGGCGGCGCAACATTTTTTTGACCGGGGCTTTCACCATTTCGCCTTCTGCGGCGACACGCGCTACGATGTTTCCAACCGCCGGCGCGACTATTTCAAAATTTGCATTCAGGGCAACGGGCATCCGTGCCATTTCTTCAAGGAAGTCAGGGCGCTGAGCGGCGATGCGGAGATTGATGCCATCGGTCAATGGTTGACCGAACTGCCCAAGCCGGTCGCGGTGTTCGCGTTCAATGACGAACGCGGGCAACAGGTCTTGGATGCTTGCCGGCGGGCCGGACTGGCGGTGCCGGAAGCGGTGGCGGTGCTGGGGGTGGATAATGACGAGGTGTTGTGCGCCCTGTCGCCGCCGCCGATGTCGAGTGTGATCTTGAATCCGCGGCGCGGCGGGTGGGAGGCGGCGGCGCTGCTGATGTTGCTGATGCAGGGCGAAAAACTTCCGATCGCGGAACATTTGATTCCGCCGGTGGACGTGGCGGTGCGGCAAAGCACGGATGTGCTGGCGGTGGATGATCCGCAGATCGCGCGGGTTTTGCGCTACATTCGCGAACACGCCTGCGAACGCATTGGCGTCAAACAGGTGTTGCAGCATTGTCCGATGGCGCGGCGCGCGCTGGAAATGCGTTTCCAGAAGCTTTTGGGCCGGTCGCCGCATCAAGAAATTGTCCGGATACAAATCAACCGCGTCAAAGAGCTGCTCTTGGGCACGGCGCTGCCGATTGCGGAGATTGCCAGTCGCGCGGGGTTTGATCCGGAATACGTCAGCCTGGTTTTCAAGCAGGAAACCAGCCTGACTCCCAGCGAGTTTCGCAGACAATTCGGCGTGGGCAGGTGAATTCTACCGGGCCGGCAACTTCCGGCGGGGCAAGGATTTCCTGCGCAATTTTAAGAATCAAATGCGCAAACGTCACCTGCCATTTTGGGCGTCAATGAAGGACAATGTGCCAATCAAAGCACCTGACCGAAAAATCAAACTATGAAGAAAACTACTTTTTCACTTTTTCGTCGCGAGCGCGAACGCCATTCATCCCAACCAATCAAAGCGTTTACGCTCATCGAACTGCTGGTGGTCATCGCCATTATTGCCATTCTGGCGGCCATGCTGCTGCCGGCGCTGACGGGCGCCAAGGACAAGGCCAAAAGGATGCAGTGTATGAACAACCTGCATCAGATTATGATCGCGCTTAATGTTTATGCCAACGATTTCAACAACAAATTGCCGGTATTCACGGCTGACAGCGGCGCGGCCTGGGCTTGGGATATCCCCAACTCGGCGGCGGACAACATGCTGCATGCAGGCTTGACCAAAAAGGCGTTTTACGATCCCGGCACCGAGCCGAGGTTCACGGACCCGCAGAACTGGTCAACGCCGGGGGTTGGCAATTGTCTTTGGAATTTCAATAACACGGTGGATGGGGGCTCGACAGGCTTTCATATCATTGGCTTTGCCTTGGCGATTAATGAAATGGATCCCGCTTCGGGTGCGAACCTCGGTTTGTTGGCGCCCACCAATCAAAACAAAACGCTGGGGTCCGAAACCATCGCGATCGGCCTCCAGTCAGTGACCGTGCCGGTTTCGGAACGGGTGGTGGTGGCCTGCGCCATCTTGAGCGACAATGCCACGCTGCCCTGTTACGGCAATCCGGGAAACAACTATATCGCGGTGGATGGCGGTTTTCAGCAAAATGGCGTCACTTATCCCCACACCAGTCCGCATATAAAAAACGCGCTGCCCACCGGTGGCGATGAGGCGTTCAAGGATGGACATGTTAGCTGGCATAAATTTTATGACCAGGTGTCTCCGATGACGCCCCGCACCATTGGGGGCAAGGTTTTCTGGTGGTGATGATCCGCGCCGCTGGCGGGGCTCCTGCGCATTGCTAGAGTAGCCCACCCAACGGATTGGCGATTGTTAACACGATGATTTTACGGAGGAATTCCGCCGGCTTTGCGGCAACGAGGCGCACATTTACGGTGAAGATAATATGCGGTCTGATTGACGGACTACACCAGGCATCAAATGCGCGAACATTGCCTGCCACTTTGGACGTCAATGGAACATAATTCCTGAATCAAACCACCTGACCGAAGAATATTATATGAAGACAATTGGTTTTATTGGTCTTGGCATCATGGGCAAACCCATGGCCAGGAATTTATTGAAGGCCGGCTATGCGCTGGTGGTTTATGACTTGGTTCCGGCCGCCGTCCAGGAACTGGTCGCCGCCGGGGCGCGGGCGGGAACGTCACCCAAGGACGTGGCGATGCGGAGCGAAGTCATCATCACCATGTTGCCCAATTCGCCGCACGTCAAAACGGCGGTGCTGGGCCAGGACGGCGTGATCGAAGGCCTCCAACCGGGCGCCATGGTGGTGGACATGAGTTCCATCGCCCCATCGGCCAGCCAGGAACTGGCCGCCGCCTTGGGAAAAAAAGGCGTGCCAATGTTGGACGCGCCCGTCAGCGGCGGCGAACCCAAGGCAGTCAACGGCACCTTGGCCATCATGGTTGGCGGGCCGGAGGACACCTTCCAGGCCGTTAAGGATATTCTGGCGAAGATGGGTTCGTCGGTTACGCATGTCGGTGCGGTCGGCAGTGGAAACGTCACCAAACTCGCCAACCAAATGATTGTGGCGCTGAACATCGCGGCGGTTGCCGAGGCGCTGGTGCTGGCCACCAAGGCCGGCGTGGAACCAGAGCGGGTGTTCCAGGCGATCCGCGGCGGCTTGGCCGGCAGCACCGTGATGGAAGCCAAGGTGCCGATGATCCTGGCGGGCAATTTCAAGCCGGGATTCCGGATGGAACTGCACATCAAGGATTTGATGAACGCCTTGGACACCGCCCACGAACTGGGCGTGCCGATTCCGCTCACCAGCCAGGTGCTGGAATTCATGCAGGCGCTAAAAGTGGACGGCAAAGCCAAGGACGATCATAGCGGTCTCGTTCAGTTCTACGAGCAGCTCGCCAAGATCGAAGTACGCAATTGAAGCCAACCCCGATCGCAATGGAAGCTAGGTCGCTCGCGTCCGGCCAAGTGCCGTGTGCGCGTTTGCGCTGGGGCATTGCCTGCCTGTTGAGCGCGGGCATTGCCATCTTTTATTTCGACCGGCAGACCCTGGGGGTGGCCATCAAGGCGATTCAGCAAAGCATTCCCATCACCGACGCGCAGTTCTCCTACTTGACCTCGGCCTTTCTGGTTACTTATGGAATCATGTATGTCGTCGGGGGTAAATTGCTGGATGTGCTGGGCACGCGGAAGGGCTTTTTGCTGCTCATGGTCTGGTGGACGCTGGCGTGCGCCAGCCACGGCTTGGCGGTCAATATTTACATGCTCTTTGGCAGCCGCCTGTTGCTGGGCATGGGTGAAGGCGGCGGATTTCCGGCGGCGACCAAGGCGGTGGCGGAGTGGTTCCCGGTGCGCGAGCGCTCCCTGGCGATGGGCATTATCAATGCCGGGACGGCGGTGGGCGGCGTCTGTGCGCCTCCCGCCATCGCGCTCATCCTGGCTTGCGCACCGTGGCCGTGGGTGTTTTATCTTTCGGCCCTGGCCGGGCTGCTGTGGACGCTATGGTGGCTGTGGAGTTATTACCCGCCGGAGCAGCACCCGCGTCTGGGCGCCGCCGAACGCGGGGAAATCCAGGAAGTTTTGCGGGTGCCGGAGCTCTGGGAAGCGCCGATTCCATGGCTGCGGCTGCTGGTGTATCGGCAGGTCTGGGGCTTGGTCTGCGCCAAGTTTCTCACGGATGCGGCGTGGTATTTTTATCTGTTCTGGCTGCCGAAATATCTTTTTGACGTGCGCCATTTCAACACCAAGAGCGTGGGTTATTACGCGTGGATTCCGTTTGCCGCCGCCGGCCTCGGTTGTCTGGTGGGCGGCGGATTTTCGAGCTGGTTGATGCGGTGCGGTTATTCGCTGAACGCCGCCCGCAAATTGGCGCTCGGTGCCAGCGCGGCGGTGATGCCGCTGATTTTGTTCGTGACGGTTTCGCCAGTGCAAATCGCCATCGTGCTTTTCAGCCTCGCCTTTTTTGGCCAGCAATCGTGGTCCACGCTGGTGATGACTTTGCCGGCTGATTTGTTTCCGCGCCGCGCGGTCGGGTCGGTGGCGGGGATGGTCGGCTTCGGTGGTGCGATGGGCGGGGTGGTCTTCGGCCTGATGGTTGGGCAAATGCTCACCCACGGCACCGGTTACGGGCCGGTATTTGCGATTGCCGGTTCGCTGCATGTGCTGGCATTCCTGCTCATTCTCGTGATGGTTCGCAAAGTGCAACCGGTTGCCATAGCACCATGAATTCCATTTTCAACCGAATCGTCATCGCGCCGAATGCGTTCAAGGGAACCTTGACGGCGGACGAAGCCGCCTGGTGCATCCAACGCGGAATGCAGAAAGCGCTGCCGCACGCGACGTTCGTTTGTGTGCCGATGGCCGATGGCGGCGACAGCACCGCGGCCGCCATCGTGGAAGCCACCGGGGGACACTGGGTGCGCTGCCGGGTTTCCGATCCGCTGGGGCGAAAAATTTCCGCGCACTTCGGCCTGACTGGCGATGGCCGGACGGCCGTGGTGGAAATGGCGGCGGCCAGCGGATTGGTTCTCCTCAAACCGGCGGAACGAAATCCATTGATCACTTCGACGCGTGGCACGGGCGAACTGATTCGCGCCGCGCTGGACAAAGAAGTTTCGCGATTGCTCGTCGGCATCGGCGGCAGCGCCACCAACGACGGCGGCATGGGCATGGCCCGTGCGCTGGGAGTGAAATTTCTGGATGCGCGAGGACGAGAATTGCCGGAAGGTGGCGGGGCGCTGGAGAAGCTGGCGCGGATTGATGTCGCGGGCCTCGATCCACGATTGAAGCAGGTTCAAGTTGAAGTGGCCTGTGATGTGGACAACCCGCTGTTTGGGCCGCGTGGGGCGGCTCAAGTTTACGGCCCGCAAAAAGGGGCCACGCCGGCGATGGTTCGGAAACTCGACGCCGGACTGAAATACTTTTCGGTGGTGATCAAGCAAGACCTCGGCATGGCGGTGGCGAAGTTGCCAGGCGCCGGGGCAGCCGGTGGCCTGGGCGCCGGTTTGGTCGCGTTTCTCAAAGGGCAGATGCGGCCGGGGGGGGACATTGTGATGGAGGCCGTGAATCTCCCCGCGAAGCTGGCCGGCTGCGATCTGGTGATTACCGGCGAAGGTCGCTTGGACCGCCAGACGATTTTTGGCAAGGCGCCGGCGGGGGTGGCGAAAGCGGCACAGAAACTCGGCCTGCCAGTCATTGGCATCTGCGGCTCGCTGGGAGCCGATGCCGGAAAACTGGCGAGCCTTGGCTTCATCGCGAGTTTTTCCGCGCTCGAAGAATTGATGCCGGAAACGGAACTGGCAAAACGCGCCCCCGCAATGCTGGAACGTTGCGCGGAGCAAATTGGACGATTGCTGGCGATACAAAACTTGGCGGCGCAGCAACGCCATACAAACAAATCGCCGCGATGAAACCAAGTCAACCAGTTCAACCGAACCGCTTGCGACTGGGCTGCTGCGGCAGCATGATTTCACCCGCTACGGACCGGGTTGGAGTCGAGATCATTGAATCGCTTACGCGGTTTGGGTTTGACTACATCGAGTTGTCGCTGTCGGATACGGCGGCTTTGTCGCTGCCGGAATTTAACCGGCTCAAACAGCGCATCGGTAATTCCGGGATTCCATGCGAGGCCTGTAATAACTTTTTCCCGGCCCGAGTGCGATTGACCGGCAGCGAGGTGAAATTGTCCCTGGCGTTGGAGTATGCCAAAGCCGCCATGGAACGCGCCGCCGAGCTTGGTGCGCGAGTTATCGTGTTCGGAAGTTCCGGCGCGAAGAATGTGCCGCCGGGATTTCCCAAAGCCGCGGCTTGGAAACAGCTCGTCGAGTTGTTGCAGCGCCTCGGCTCCATCGCGGCGCCATACGGCATCACGATTGCGATTGAGCCTTTGAATCAAAAGGAATCCAACCTCATCAACCGGGCGGCGGAGGGATTGGAACTGGCGCAGGCGGTCAATCATGCCAATGTCCAGTTGCTCATTGATTATTATCACCTGATGATGGAACAGGAGGATTCGGGAATCATTTTGATCGCCGGTCCGGTGATTCGCCATGTCCACTTCGCGCAAGTTGACGGGCGGATTTTTCCAACCGAGGCGAATGAGAATTATCTCAGGTTTTTCGGTGTTTTACGCCAGGCGGGCTATGCCGGACGTTGCAGCATTGAAGCTTACACGCAGAATTTCGCCGTGGACGCACCACGCGCACGGAAGTTGATCGCCGGATTAACCTCCGCTGGTCGGGCGGCGGAAACAAACTGGTGCTTTCAACCAACGATGTAACGGAACAACAACCAAAATATTTATGACTAAAAATCTAAAAGGAAAAAAGCTGGGCATCATTCACGCCGCACTGATCACTTCGCGCGCCGTCCAGAAGTATATTGACGAAATCATCCCGGAAGTCGAAGTCGTTCATTGGGTGGATGACACGATCCAAACCTGCAATTTCGCCTGCGAGCCGGGCGTCATCCCCAAAAAGAACTACGCCAAGTTCGTGCAGGCCGCGCTGTCGCAGCAGGAATACGGGGTGGATTTGATTTTGCTGGCCTGTTCCACCTTCAACCGGGCGGTCGAGTTTGCCCGGCCGATGATTGACACACCGATGCTGCAAATTGACCGCCCAATGATGGATTTGGCGGTGCAGTCAGGCCGGCGCATCGGCCTGTTGGCCACCGTGCCCACCACGGTGCCGGCCTCGGAACGATTGCTGCGCTTGGCCGCACAGGAAGCCGGGAAAAATATCGAAGTTGAGGTGCGCTTGTGCAGCGAGGCTTTCCAGGTGCTGAAGGTCGGCAACCCGGAAAAGCATAACCAGATGTTGCTGGAGGAAATTGACCAGCTTTCCGGACGAACCGACGCGATTGTCATGGCGCAGGTTTCCATGACGGCTTTGGAACCGCTTCTGATCGCAACGAAAGTGCCGGTTTATAACAGTGGACGGACGGCGTTTGAACGCATCCGCAAAACCTTGGAGGCAGGCGCTTGACACTGAAACCTGATTTATCAATTCAGTCTGAAACAATTTAGCATAAGAACATGAAACAAACACGCGACCTTGAGGAATTGAAACGGCTGGCTGGGGTCGTCCGGACCCACATCGTCAAAATGGTGGGCGTCGGCCAGAAAGGTCACATCGGCGGCTCCTGCTCCGCCGCCGACCTGGTCACTGCCCTTTACTTTGCCAAAATGCGGATTGATCCGCTAAACCCCCAGTGGCCCGACCGCGACCGTTTTCTTTTGAGCAAGGGTCATAGCGGTTTGGTGCAATATGCCTGTCTGGCCGAACTGGGCTTCTTTCCAAAAACTGAACTGGCACGGATCAAGACCTTGGGCGCGGTGTTGCAAGGCCATCCGGAAGTTCACCGGGTGCCGGGCGTTGAAGCCACCACCGGGTCGCTGGGCCAGGGCATTTCCATTGCCTGCGGCATGGCGGCCGGACTCAAGTTGGATGGCCGTTCCAGCCGCGTTTATTGCATTCTTGGCGACGGCGAATTAGGCGAAGGTCAGGTCTGGGAAGCGGCACATGCCGCTTCATTCTACAAGCTCGACAATCTGGTGGCGATTCTCGACAGCAACGGCTTGATGACCAATGGTCCGATTACGCAGCGCTATAACACTACTCCACACGACGAAAAATTCCGCGCTTTTGGCTGGCACGTCATGGAGGTGAACGGACATGACATGGCGGCCATTCTGGAAGTTTTGGACGCCGCCGATGGTTTTCCCGGGAAACCGAAGTTGATTCTAGCACGCACGGTCAAATCCAAGGGCATCTCCTTTGCCGAAAACCGGCCGGAGTTTCACAACGGCATCATGAACGCCGACCAGTTTGCCCAGGCTTTGCGCGAACTGGAGCACCAAGCCGTTCCGGCCTGACACCTTTCCAACCAGCAACCAGACCAGCGATATATGACCAAGACCATTCAAAACCCGCGCGAAGTTTATGGCCGCACGCTCGTGGAACTCGGGGAGGCCAATCCCAACATTGTCGTACTCGAGGCGGATTTGGGCAAATCCACCATGACCTGTTACTTTGAGCAGAAGTTTCCCAAACGATTTTTTGAGATGGGCATCGGCGAGGCCAACATGACTTCCTTTGCCGGCGGATTGTCGCTGACCGGCAAGGTGCCGTTCACCAATTCTTTTGCGGTCTTTGCCGCCGGACGGGCCTATGACCAGATTCGCATGGGCATCTGCATTTCGAGCTTGAACGTCAAAATTGTCGGCTCCAGCGCCGGCCTTTCGGATTATGGCGATGGCGCTTCGCACCAGACGTTTGACGATGTGGCCATCATGCGGGTACTGCCACACATGACCGTCCTCGTCCCGGCGGACGCCAATGAAGTTCGGAAAATGGCTGCCTACCTTGCTGGCAGCCAAGGCCCCGCTTACTTGCGCATTTCGCGTAACGACATGGAAGATGTCACTGCGCCGGATACGCCCTTTGAAATCGGCAAACCGGTGGTGTTGCGCGAAGGCTCGGATTTCGCCATCTTCGCCATGGGCGCCATGGTGGCAAAAGCGCTGGAAGCGGCGGAACGCTTGAACCGCGAGGGCATCTCGGCGCGGGTCGTCAATGTCAGCACGCTCAAGCCGGTGGACGAGGCGGCGTTGCTTGCCCTGGGGCAGGGTATGAAGGGCCTGGTCACGGCCGAAGAACATTCGCTGATCGGCGGGCTGGGCAGTTTGCTGGCGTTTGTGTTTCGCGGTTCTGGAATTCCCATGGATTGCATTGGCATCACCGATGAGTTCGGCCAGTCGGCGCAAAGCTATGAGGAACTGCTGCACGCCTACGGATTGACCGCCAAGCATATCGCCGAAGCGGTGCTGGCCTTGTCGCGGGTCGGCCACCCTTGAGCAACGCACCATACACCAGTGCATCTATTCTATCTTGAAACAGTTGTTTGCAAAATGTCATTCTGGCAGTCGCCTGTCATTGGTTTGGCTGCATCCAGACGGCTGCTGGAAGGCGAGCGGACGCAAAGAGGCGCTGGCGTAATCCCGGATGGATTTATGAAGTTGCTTTCCATCATCATGCTTGGTCTTTCGGTGGTTAACTCAACGGGCGCGGCGGATGCCACTACTTTCGCTAACGGTGTGGAAGCGCGCTTTACCGCTGTCAGCAAAGATACGCTTCGGATTTCCGTTTTGCCGCTCCGGCCAGATGGTTCAGCCGTGGCAGTTCCCAAGAATGATTTTCTTCAGCCGTTGGCGGCGGTCGCGCCAGTACGAAGATTGCGGGTGGCGGCCGCTGACAAGCTGGTTGGAGTCGGCGCCTGGCGGGTCCGCGTGCAGGCTCAACCGTTTTCCGTCGGTATTGAAAAAGCCGGCCGGCTGGTTCAACAGCTTGCCTTTGAAACGAACGGTGTGATGACGTTTGCCTTGGGAGACGGCCCGGTGTTGGGTTTGGGCGAAGGCGGTCAACAGTTCGACCGGCGCGGCGGGAATTATCCCGAAGAAAACGGGCAGCAAACCAAGAATTTACGGGTGTTTGGCGCCCGCGTTGCCGCGCCGTTCCTGATTGGCACGACCGGCTGGGCGATGTTCCTCAACACGCCGCGAGGCGCCTTTGATTTGGTTGGCGCGCGCGGGATCGTGCGGCCGGAAAAGGGTGCGGAGCCAGGACTAGTGGACATATTTGTCATGGATGCGAGTCAACCCGCGGTGGCGATGCAGGAGTTTGTGCGTCTGACGGGCGCGCCGGCCTTGCCGCCGCGCTGGGCAATGGGCTATATGCAATCGCATCGCACCTTGGCCAGCACCGACGAGATGCTGGAAGTTGCCGACACTTTCCGCGCGAAACAACTGCCCTGTGACGCGCTGATTTATCTCGGCACGGGTTTCTGCCCCATGGGCTGGAACCAGGGCCACGACTCGCTGAAGTTCAACTCGAAGCTGTTCCTCCGGGATCCAGCAGGGGTGCTGCATGAGTTGCACACCAATCATTTCAAGGTGGTGCTTCACGTGGTGCCACCAAGAACGGAGTTGCACGGAACGATTCCTTCTGCCGTTGGAGAAGCCGCCGATCCGGGGCAGATCGCAAACTACTGGTTGCGGCATCGCGAGGTGCTGGCCGCAGGCGCGGATGGCTGGTGGCCGGACGAGGGCGATTGGTTCAATGTCCCGCAGCGGTTGGCACGGCACCGGATGTATTACCAGGGCGCTTTGGCTGACCGGCCCAACGAACGGCCATGGAGTTTGCATCGCAATGGCTTCCCGGGCATGACCCAATACGGGGGCTGGATTTGGTCTGGCGACGTGACGGGGCAATGGGAAACGCTTGCGGCTCAAGTCGCTGTTGGGATCAACACCTCGCTGAGTTTGACGCCTTTCTGGGGCACTGACACCGGCGGTTTTCTCAATTCGGCGGAATCCTCAGGCGAACTCTTCGTACGCTGGTTCCAGTTCTCGACGTTCACTCCCTCCTTTCGGTCGCACGGACGCGCGTGGCACACGCGCTTGCCGTGGGGTTGGAATACCGGCGCTCCGGGGGTCTTGGAAGGCGGAAAATTCCCATTGCCGGAAGCGCTGCACCATCCGGAAGTGGAACCCATCTGCCGGGAGTATTTGAATCTTCGTTATCGGCTGTTGACCTACAATTACAGCCTGGCACGTGAAGCGCATGATGCCGGTATGCCGCTCATTCGCGCCCTCTGGCTGCATTATCCCGAAGACCCGCAAGCCGTCAAACGCGGCGATGAGTTTTTGTGGGGCCGCAATTTACTGGTGGCGCCAGTGATTGAACGCGGCGCCACAGACCGGCGCCTATATCTGCCCAAGGGCGACTGGTATGACTGGTGGACGGCTGAAAGAATTGCCGGCGGACGTGAAATAACGCGACCGGTGGATTTGAAGACGATGCCCATTTATGTTCGCGCGGGCATGATCCTGCCGCTGGACCCGGTGCGCCAGTTCACAGATGAACCAGTTTCCGAACCGATCAGCCTGCGAATCTATCGCGGCGTGGATGGTGAATTCACGTTCTATGATGATGACGGCCATTCCCTCGATTATCTGGCAGACCAAGGCACTTGGACGCGCTGCCAGTGGCGGGACGCCAAACGACGCCTCGAAATCTCCCGCGATCCACGCAGCCGGCAACCTGCACACGCTTGTACTTACGAAGTGTTGTTGCTCCCGGACGGAGTTCGCAAAACCGTGAAATTCACAGGCCACAAAATTGAAGTCCCATTTTAAGCCAATCCCATTCACAAAAATGTTGATATGAATAAACATAAATATAATATTCCCCAATCCCGTCGGGTTTTTATCCGCGAACTCGTCACCGACGCGGCCTTGGCCGGCATGGCCGGCTCGCTTGGAAGCTTGACCGCCTTGGCCCAAACGATGACGCCCGTGCCGCCCCCCCTTGCGTCATCAGGAACGCAGACCGGTCAAATCAACGACCAGACTTGGACGCCGGTTGACGGTCCCAACCTGCCAGTCGGCAGCGCCAAGGGCATTTTCCCCGGGCGGGTTGTCTGGAGTCGCGATCCAGCCGTGGCGCGTTGGGACGGCAAGACGGGCCGCTGGTGGGACGAGCAAAACATTGACCAACGGGCCTTGGAGCAAATGTGGTCGCGCTCGCTGCGCGGACTCACGGGGGCCGACAATGACCGTTCGGCTTGGGACAAGTTGTTCCGGCATTTCAATGCTGTCCACGGGCGGGGGGAAGCCGGTTGGAAGGCCGGGGAATCCATCGCCGTGAAGATCAATGTCAACAATTCCCATGGGGGATATGGTGACCAGGACAATGACATTGACGCCTCGCCCCAGGCCGTCCTGGCGATTTTACGCCAATTAGTGAAGCAGGCAGGGGTGGCGGAAAAGGACATTGTGGTTTACGACGCCAGCCCAGGCGGCAATAACCGAGCCATTTCGGACCGCATCTATGTTCCCGGTCATGGGGAATTCCCGGGCGTGCGCTGGGTGGACTGCCAGGGACGGAACGGACGGGAGGCGCCGGAATGGGTTGGGAATGCGATCGTTTACACTTCGCCCAAAACCCAACTGGGAAATGATCTGCCCCGCTGTGCGGTGGAGGCGACCTATTTGATAAATTTCGCCCTCCTCAAGGGCCATGAAATCGCCGGTATTACCTTGAGCGCCAAGAACCACTTTGGCTCCATTCGTTTTCCCTTCAAGGACCATTCCAGTTATCTGAAAGCCAGCGCGCATCCCATGGGCGAATACAACGGTTTGGTGGATTTGATGGGCTGCCCCAATCTCGGCGGCAAGACCATGCTCCATATCGTGGACGGCGTCTATGGAACCCGGACGAATGTCAACGCGGTCGGCGGAAAAGACCGTTGGCACAAACTCTTCAAGGGGCAGTGGTCGGCGATGTATTTGATGTCCCAGGATCCGGTCGCCATAGATTCGGTGGGGCTGGATTTTTTGCGTTCCGAGTTCGGCTTTACGCTGGGCTACAGCGGGGCTAAGGCCTTCGCCATGGGCTCGATTGTGAACTGCGACAATTACCTGCATGAAGCTGCCGTGGGAGCCAACCGTATTTTAGGGCCCTACCGGCCGAATGGAAAATCAACCGGCAGTCTGGGGGTGCATGAACACTGGAACAATCCACACGACCAGCAATACAGCCGCAATCTTGACCCCAAAGCAAACGGCATTGAGCTGTTTCGGGTATGAATTAAATTGAACATAGTTATGAAAATAGTCCTGACCATCCTCTCATTTGGTGTTTTATCATTAACGAACTGCCTGGCCGCCGATGTCCAGGCGCCAACATTGTATCTTGATCCCAGCCGGCCCGTGGACCAGCGCGTGGCGGATTTGATTTCGCGGCTTACGCTGGAGGAAAAGGCCACTTTGTTGAACCATCGCGGGCCGACCGTCCAGCGATTCAATATCCGTTCCGACCAATGGAATCAGTGTCTCAATGGCGTGAAATGGGATCGGCCCACGACTTTGTTCCCCATTTGTGTGGCGATGTCTGCCACTTGGGACACGAATCTCGTGCAGTCAGTCGCCACCGTGCTGTCGGATGAAGCGCGGGCGATTTACAATGGCTGGCATCTGGATTCCAATGCGCCCGGCGAACACAAGGGACTCATCTATCGCGCCCCGGTCATCAACATTGAGCGCAATCCGTATTGGGGGCGCAACCACGAGGCGTGGGGGGAAGACCCGTTTCTCACCGGCCGCATGGCGGTGAGTTATGTGCGGGGGTTGCAAGGCGATGACCCGCGGTACTTGAAAATCGCCGCCACCTTGAAGCATTATGCGGTCAATAACGTGGAAACCGATCGTCACCGGCTGAATGCCGTGGTTTCCGAACGGATGCTGCACGAGTATTGGCTGCCGCATTTTCATGATGCGGTGGTGGAAGGCAAAGCCTGTTCGCTCATGGCCAGTTACAACGCCATCAACGGGGTTCACAACAACATGAATCATTGGCTGCTTACGGACATTCTCAAGCACGACTGGCAGCATGAGGGATTTGTAGTCTCCGATCTCGGCGGCGTCAAAACCATGATGGCGGACACGAAAATGACCGCGGAGGATGCCGTCGCGCAGTCCGTGATGGCGGGCTGCGATTTTTCCGATAAGGAATTTGAAGACAATATTCCCGCGGCGGTGCGCGATGGCAAACTGACCGAGGCGCGATTGAACGACGCGTTGACCCGCGTGCTGCGCGTGCGCTTCCGGCTCGGCGAATTCGACGCGTTTACTTCGGTTCCCTACAGCAAAATTTCGCCGGCGGTAGTGGATTGCGCGGAGCACCGCGCCGTGGCTTTGCAGGCCGCCCAGGAATCCATCGTGCTGCTGCAAAATCGCCGCCAGCTTTTGCCGTTGGACAAGACCCGGCTGAAAAGCCTGGCCGTCATCGGGTTGCTGGCTGACCGGGTCAACGAAAATAATTACAACGGCAAGGCCGGCCTCACCGTCACGGCGTTGCAGGGCATCAAAGACCTGGTCGCTTCCAACACCGAGGTGCTTTACGCTCCTGGCGGCGTGGTGGTTGAACCCACGGGCAAGGACCAATCGGTTGACCCGGCGGCGGAATTGCAAGCCGCCGTCGAATTGGCTCGTCGCGCCGAAGTGGCGGTGGTGTTTGTCGGCACCGACCGGCGCGTGGAACAAGAGGGACATGACCGCCAGACGTTGGGATTGACTGGCAACCAGGAAGCCTTGGTGGAAGCCGTCTTCGCCGCCAACCCGCGCACGGTGGTGGTGGAAATGAGCGCCGGTCCGCTCACGGTGCCGTGGCTCAAAGAGAAGATTCCCGCGCTGCTCCAAGCTTGGTGGCCGGGCGAGGAAGGCGGCCACGCCATTGCGAATGTCTTGTTCGGCAACATGAATCCCGCCGGACGCCTGCCGCATACTGTCTATGCCTCCGCCGCGCAAGTGCCGCCGCTAACCGAATATGACATCACCAAAGGCTTCACCTATATGTATGTGAACGGCGAGCCGCTATTTCCCTTTGGCCACGGTCTGAGCTACACATCGTTTAAGTACGGTCACCTGAAATTGTCCGCCAAAAAAATCACCGCCGCCGGCCAGCTAAGCGTCAGTGTGGGCATCACCAATGAGGGGAAACGGACTGGGGACGAAGTTGTGCAACTCTATGTTCATCAGGTCAGGAGCAGTGTGAAACGTCCGGCGAAAGAACTGCGCGGCTTTAGCCGCCTCAGTCTGCAACCCGGCGGGACAGCGACCGTCACTTTCACCTTGCCCGCCGAAAAACTTGCGTTTTGGGATGAGCGCACTCACGGATTTGTGGTCGAGCCGGGCGCGTATGACGTGATGGTGGGTGCGTCATCAGCGGATATTCGCGAGCATGATCAAATTGAAGTGATTCGTTAGTATGTTACCCTGAAGTGTCATCTTGACCAGCACGGCGCGGCGCAATCGGATGGGGCCTGCCTGCGGGCGGAAGACATTAAGTCTGAGAGAACCTGCCCGAGAATGTCACGCCCCACGTCGGCACCATGGATTTGGACCTGGGGCTGGCCTTCGCGCTGGTGGGCGAAGGCCGGTACCAGGAAGTGGCCGCGCGCCTGCGTAACGCCAAATGAGACAAGTGCCGAAAACGGCCATAAAAATGGAAAACCCCTGAAAATTCAGGGGTTCTCGCGAAATTGGCGGAAGGGAGAGGATTCGAACCTCCGGTACGGTTGCCCGTACATCTGATTTCGAGTCAGGTGCCTTTAACCACTCAGCCACCCTTCCAACCAGTGTTCACGCGGGTTTTGTTAGGCGGTTTGACCGTCCTCCCCAAACCGTACCACCATCACCAACCGGACAAACCAGACACAAATCCATGCGCGACCTAGAACATACCGATACCCGCGGTCTTTTCAAGCACGAATCCGGCTCTGTTTGCGGCGCATTCTTGATCCGATGACCGTCAAGCCACATTTCGGCGGGCGCGGTTTTGTGGTTGAGGCCGACAGCAGCGAAACGTATTCTGCGATTATGAAAATCGCGATTATCACTGGTGGAAGCCGTGGCCTCGGCAAAAGCATGGCGCTGCGCCTTGCCGAAAAGGGCCGCGACATCATCCTGACCTATCACCGCAAAAAGGCGGAAGCCGATGCGGTGGTCGCCGAGATTGTGAACCAGGGAAGGAAGGCGATGGCGCTTCAGCTTGATGTGGGCGACCATAAATCGTTTGGTTCCTTTGCTGAAAAGGTGAGGGATGCCCTGCAGCACCACTGGCAACGGCATGATTTCGATTTTTTGATTAACAACGCCGGAATCGGCGTTCATGCGTCGTTTATGGATACGACAGAAGCACAGTTTGACCAACTCTTGAACATTCATTTCAAAGGGACGTTCTTCTTGACCCAAAAGTTGCTGCCGCTGATGAAGGACGGCGGACGGATCGTAAACATTTCCTCCGGGCTGGCCCGGTTTTCAATGCCGGGATATGCGGCTTATGCCGCCATGAAGGGTGCCATTGAGGTTTTATCGCGCTATCTGGCGAAGGAACTGGGCGGACGGAGGATCGCGGTGAATGTCATTGCTCCGGGGGCAATCGAGACGGATTTTGGCGGTGGAACCGTGCGCGACAACCAGCAGGTCAAGGCAATGATCGCCTCCAACACTTCCCTTGGGCGAGTGGGGCTGCCGGACGACATCGGGGGTGCGGTAGCTTCCCTGCTGGCCGATGAGAGCGTTTGGATCAACGGTCAGCGGATTGAAGTCTCTGGTGGTATTTTCCTGTAAAATCCGCCCAAATCAGGCATAAGCTTTCCATGAAATGGCGGTGGGCGAGCCTTCCCAGCGGGTGGCGGCGGGCAGGCGTTCGCCTTTGGCCACCAGCGTCAGCGGCCCCAACCGCACGTCGTTGCCGACTTGCGTGTCATATAAGATCGTGCTGCGGATGCCCACGGTCACGCGGCGGCCAATGTCCACCAAGCCGATCTTCATCACGCGATTCTCGAACAAATGGGTCTGCGGCCTGCTTCAAGCGTTCAGTTCCGGTTCGTTGGCTCACGATTTATTTTACTTGACATTAAACATTTACATTGTAATGTACAAGTATGAATGAACAAATACGTAAATTGGAAGCATGCATTTTTGATGCTTGGAAACAAGTTGAAGACTCAGCGAAAGGCAAAGACAGACTGGCTACCCAAAATGCATTGGATGCCGTGACGCATTTGGAAAACCTAAAACGGCAACAAGAGGCATTGGATAAAAGTATTTTGGCGAG
>Ga0316217_10001600_pt1 | contig 29063 bp, 36 predicted proteins | sample 1anoAmetaG_FD_203633 | JGI IMG/M metagenome (GOLD analysis project Ga0316217, IMG submission 203633) | Freshwater microbial communities from Trout Bog Lake, Wisconsin, USA - 1anoA | ecosystem: Environmental > Aquatic > Freshwater > Lake > Hypolimnion/Profundal zone | place: USA: Wisconsin... | reverse complement strand
AACGGTTTAAACCCTTAAAGTATCTGCATAAGTGGGTATATGAGCTCTGCAAACACTACCCAACGAAAGAATTACCGATGTGTATTCAATCGTTATGTAACGAAAGAAAACCAAGAAGCAATTATTCTTTCTATCATTTCTCAATTTGAGGGATACTTTGCAGAACCTGAAGTAACTTTAACTGATGAAGGTTTTATAATTAGCCTCATAGTTGGAGATAATCTTTCACCAACTTCAGTTCGTGACAAAATCCTTTGGAATCAATTCGTAGAGAGCGTTACCGCTCAAGATGCTATCCGTAAGATTCAAATCATTCGTCTACCTAAAGCAGGGATTATGGACTTTGGTGAGCGTGCTACAGGTGCAGGTAGCGTTGGCGCTTTTGCTCCAGAAGTAGACCCAATTGAAGGAAACACTGGCGTGGATGAAAAGCTAAACGTACCAAGAACCACTAAGCCACCAAAATACCAGATCGATGGCGTTCAAGATGACCCACTTGGTCACTTCGCTAGCATTCGCATTTCAGATAAGACTGATCTTATTTCAGAAGACCAGTCTTTCGTCAAGGGATTGACCCCAGAGGGCCTCCACAGCGATTCTACGTCAGTGGAAGAAGATCCACACAGTGATCTTGAATCTGGCAAAAGAACTATACCACGGGTCTTCAACGCAAGTTTTAAAGTTATTGCTATTGATACCGACACAAGTGGCACTTTTTCACCTACATGGGTGAATAAGTATAATGATACTCTTGATGGAGCAGATAAAGGTTCTCCAGAAGGACCACGTGGCAATGGTGGATTTTTACCAAAAGGTAATTGGTACAACACCAACTTAGGCAACGAACGTGGAACTATGACTGGTGTAGAATCAGAAAAACGTGGCGATGAAGCTAGCGCTGCCCCCTTTGCTGGTATTGTAAGCGTAGGAAGTATGCAAAAATTAAAAGAACCAGAAGTAGAAGACGTTGAGAGTGCCGTAGAAATACCACAAGCACGTGGGGGAAGCCAATCAGTACCCGGTGAGCCAATAGAAGGTTGGTTTGCTAGTGCAAGCTTTGGAATAAATGAAACATATGATTATGAAGGCGATGTAGATGACAACTACCTATAAGGTATATCAAGCAGGATCAGTACCAGCAAAATTTAACCCAGGTGATTTTATCTTAGTTAGCACAAATGGAATTCTAGCTAAACTCATACGTTTTGGTCAGTTCATACGTTATCATGGTAAAATGAAACCTTTTTCTACATGGAATCATGCTGCAATGATTGTTGATGAAGAAGGAACGATTATTGAAGCAGTTGGCCGTGGTGTCCGTTATGCTCACATTGATGAATACAAGAATGTAGAGTATTATTTAGTAAATACAAAATTAAACAGTCAGAGTCGTAACCAAACTGTTGCTGCATGCAAAAGTTTTATTAAGGATAAATATGGATGGTTCACTATTATTTCTATAGCAATTGAACTTATCACAGGAATTAAGTTACAATTTTCATTGAATAACTCAATGATCTGTAGCGCAGTAGTAGGACAAAGTCTATGGGCTGGTGGTGTCATATTTGACCGCAACCCATACCAAATGATGCCAGCGGATCTTGCCGCAGCATTCAATATCATTCAATCTGGCAAATAATTAAAAAAAACGTCAAAAGTGTTGATTTATCACTTTTAATCAATTATTGTAGATTTTATGAAAAAGAAAATGACCATAGTTATTAGCTATGATGCCATGAACAATCAGAGTGATGAATTGGCTAGCCAAGAAATCAATGAGACCATTGCTGGTCTAATGAATAGTTTGCGGACTCAAGTTAACAACGCACAAGTATCTGTAAAATTCCAAGATAATAAGGAGGCCAAATAATGGCATCAAGCATTAATAACCCGTTTCAAACCACCGCAGTGCGTACTGCTGTTCGTGGTGCTGTAGCAAGTATCGTTGGTGCACTTGTAGCATGGGGAACAACTAAGTGGGCTAGCCTAAACACTAGTAGTCTTTCTTACTTGACACCTGCATTCTCAACTGCCTACTTTGCTGCTGTGCACTTCTTACAGGCCAAGTATCCTAAGTTTGGTTGGTTGCTCGGTGTACTTCCTCAAAAGAAGACTGTAGCACCTACACCAACTCCAGTTAAAGCTGCTGCTAAGAAGCCTGCACCGAAGAAGTAATTCTTCGAGGCCTTGTAGCTCAGTTGGTTAGAGCACTGCCCTGTCACGGCAGTTGTCGTGGGTTCAAGTCCCATCAAGGTCGCCATGTTTAATTTTAATTTTAACAGTCTAGATATTACAACAGCACTTGCTGGTATTGCTGGTATTGGAAATATAATTACCACTATTAACAATCTTAAGCAGGATAAATATCAAGTAGAAAACTTTATCTATTCTTTGAAGAACTATAGAGATGATATTGAAAAATACTTCACTGAAGCTAAAAAAGACATAGAACTTTTAAAAAATCCACAACAAATTGAAGCTGATATTCTTAAAAAAATTTCTATTGTAGAAAATGACTATAAAAATACTATAAATAAATTAAAAAGAAAGAAAAAATATGTTTAAAAAAGTACTAACAATCGCTGCAATCATTGCTGCTACAGTAGCTATCATTGCTAATACTAGTAACAATACAAAAAATGTAGGTATTAAACTGCATCAATACAATGATCTTCCCTATGCACTTTGTGCAGCTAGCGGCACTAAGCCTATCAACCAACATATCATTATTAATGGTGTTAAGTATCGTTTGGGTCTATCAGAATGCCCAATTATTACTACAGGCGCTTCATTCGCTAACATGGACTTAACTAACGGTAGGCTAACTCCAGATGGAACGTTTGCAACAGTATGGTCGTTGTTTGGAGTGCCAAGCACCTTTCCTATTAAGCAAACTGATGGTAGTTGGATTAATATGACTCCAGTACACCGTAACTTTAAAAATACAAAGACCCCTGGTGGCGGAAGTAGCAACCAATGGTCTTTCCCCTGTGTGGTAGAACCTAGAACGTTAACTACAACCGACGGCACTACATTTAGAGTTGCAATCTGTAAGGGTCCTATGATGGAAAACATTAACAATAAGCCCATCAAGTTTGGAACTCGTACTTGGACAGAAGCACCAAAAGATATACCTAACCCAATTGTAGCTCAAATTCTTTCTAATTCATAAAGGATAAGTTTTGATCCCTGGTAGCTCAACGGCAGAGCAAGCGACTGTTAATCGCTAGGTTATAGGTTCGAATCCTATCTGGGGAGCAAGATAAAATGACATTATACAATAACTATGTAGAAAATATCGTGAACCGATTAAAAAAATGTTCCCCAATCGATGATTGGTCAATCAACCCATTCGGTCACATTGTTGTTGATAATTTTCTTGATGAAGACTTAGTCAATGCTCTTTACGAAGAAGCAATGAAAGTAAAAAAAGATGAAACCAGTTGGAATAAATATAATAATCCATTGGAAAAAAAATTCTCTCTTAGTAAGTGGGACCAACTACCCAAAAATGTTTATTCATTCCTGCTTGCTCTTGGAGATGTAGCTGTAGTTGAACAAATAGAACTTTTATCCGGTATCTACGGTATTGTACCTGATGCTGGCTTGCATGGTGGTGGCATCCACATGCATAAAAAAGGTGGTAAATTGAACCTACATCAAGACTATAGCATCCATCCAAAACTTGGCCTACAAAGACGACTTAACATAATATTTTATCTAGGTAAAGAATGGAATAAGTCATGGGGTGGTGGGTTGGAACTTCATGAACATAATCCAGAAACTAACAGACCAAAGTATCTTGTTAAAACAGTAGACTATACATGGAATAGAATGATAATGTTTGATACTATTGAAAGCTGGCACGGTTTCCCAGATCCTATTACACCACCTGATGATAAGTACCGTTTATCATTAGCCTACTACTATACATCATCACCATTGGAAAAACACTCTGAGAAACAAGCTGTTTTTTATGCACCTAGCAATGAACAGATTGGTGATGCAGAGATTGAAAAACTAATCGAATTGAGATCTAATCCAGGATCTGCCAAACAATTATAGGAGAAATAAAATGACTAAAAGTTTAGATCTTGGTTGCCATAGAAACATTAGGAATACATTTAACGCAGATGAAGCATATGGTTATGACATAGTTGATACTGGCGTTGATAATCTTTTTGTATCTGATATTATTCTTGATGGTATACCATGTGAAGATAATTACTTTGATTATGTAACAGCTTTTGACTTTCTTGAACATATACCACGTACATTGTATATTGATGGGAAAAGGGTGAATCCTTTTATAGATGCAATGAATGAAATTTGGAGAGTATTAAAACCAGGTGGAATTTTTTATGCTGTTACTCCTGCTTTCCCAAGCCCGGAGGCATTCCAAGATCCTACTCATGTCAATTTTATAAGTGACCAAACTTATAAATATTTTACTATTGATTATCATCAACTAGGTAAAGATTATGGATTTGATGGTCTTTTTGAATTATTAGAACAAAAATGGGGAGACCCATGGTCACACAATCTTGAATGGACAATGAAAGCAATAAAATGAAATTTTACGTATTCCATACAGATAATATGCCTACTCATGAGTGGGGTGCAAAGATAATCGAAGATCAAAAGAAAGTATGCGAACATCTTGGTATAGAAATAGAGTATGTCACTGCTCCTTATGTTGATTTCAAAACCGCTGGTGATGACCATGGTCGTATCGTAACTGAAGTTATCAGAGATTCGGAAGGTGTTGTTTGCTTTTTAGATCTTGATTGTTTACCATATGATATAGAAATACTTCAAGATATTTACAATTGGGTAGAAGAAAACAAAAGCTTTGCCGGTAATGCTCAAAACATTTCTCATATACCAGAAACACGTGAGCAAATTTTTGCTGCACCAAGCATGCTTATGGTCCATAAAGATGCATGGGTTAATTTAGGTTGTCCTGATATGGCTCAAAAGCATCGTGATAATGATGGACAAGTTTATATTGATGTTGCTCAACAATTGACAATAAACGCAAAAGAACAGGGTCTACAGCATGCAACGCTTATGCCACTTGGATGTGATTATGTTCGTTGGAGCACACCAATCACTAATGCTCCTGACTTTGTTTTAGGAGCAGGAACAAAATACCCAGGATCATGGCATTATTTCCAAGGTTCTATCAATGTTGCTGATGATAAAATTTGGGATTTAAGAGTTAGCCAAATATTAGATAATCAACCAATAACCCCACATATAATATTTTAACAATCCGGGGTGGTGTAAAGGCAGCACAAGAGACTTTGAATCTTTCAGTCTAGGTTCGACCCCTAGCCCCGGAACCAAGGGACTGTAGCTCAGTGGTAAGAGCAGGGCACTCATAATGCCTTGGTCGTGGGTTCGATCCCCACCGGTCCTACCATTTAAAAGTACCAATGAACCACAATAGGTAGTGTCCAGCGTTCCTAATGGAACATAACCAAGGAGTAACACGATGACCTCGATGTTCGACTACGATGATTCAATTAACCTAGCATTTGATGCTAAAATTGCCGGTAAGAGCCTCGTTGCTGCTAAGCACGAACTGCTCACCAAAACTGGTGATTTCCTATTCCTCGCTCACTCAGATCGTGAGCTTGCTCAGCGTATGCAGATGGTTGAAGAAGACATTGAGAAGGTATCTTACCGTAAGCTCGCTAACATCTCAGACTCCAAGGCTAAGCTTGTCCGTACGATCCACGAAGAGTGGCAGCTCCGCCACGCTAACTGTGAAATGTGCAAGGAAGCTTCAACAAAGACTGCTGGTTTCCTCGGTGGATTCTGCCACGGTTGCGGCCAGGTACTTGGCGTTGCTGCCATGGGTGCTCTTCTTGCTTCAAAGCCAAGTGGCGATCACGATGTGTTCTGTGCTGACTGCAAGGCTAATCCTTCTAAGATTAATTGCGACCACTGCAAGACCAAGTAATTAATCTAATCCATAGTTAGAGATTAGGTTAATATGACTTACAATTCTAAGAATAGTAGCGTCATTGCTGCAAAAAGTAATTCTAATAGTGATCCTTTGTCACGTCCAATGATGACTGTAAAACAAGTTATGCAGGAATATATCAATAGAACTGTAACTGAACCTGACAAATTTCCTATTAAAATTAAAGATGCACGCCCACCTCTTTCTGAAAAGACTGAGGGTGAAGATAAGACTGTTAGACGACCTTGCAATAACTTTGAGTTAGATGAAACTAAGGGTACACCAACTTGTAAACATTGTGGTGTTCAAGAAACACAACACCGAAAAACAGCGGCTTTCAATGCACGCAACGCTGGTAAAAAGTTAGCTTCCGAAGAATCAGAAGCATTCGATGATTATGATGAGAATTATTCTGAATTATTTGAGAATGACCCTGACGAAGAACAAGAAACTTATAACCACGCACCACAAATTTGCCCAGATTGCAAAGGCAAATCATTAATGAATAATCCAGAAACTCCTAAATATACTGGTAATCATTGTGATTCATGTGATGAAAAATGTGGAAGCGATGAAACTAATCCACATCCTCATTGCAAAGGTTGTAAGTATCAGAATACTAGTTGCAAGGGTAGAGAACAAGAATTCTGGAATAATGATAAAAATGATTTTTGTGAAACCTGTGATAATAAAGGTGTTATTGATGAATTCAATGCAATGCCTAAATACAATTTCAAAGATGAAGATGATGAACCAGAAGAAGATGGTTCTACAAGGATCTACGAAGATGATGATGATGACTATGAACCATCTCCGGCATCATCAAAAATAACTCCAGTATCTGTAGCAGAAGATGAAGATGAAAAATTACCAGCAAAGATACAACCTATCGTTGACAAAGTTTATGAACCTATAAAAGTTGAAAAACATGATCCCAATTGCAGTAAATGCGAAGGCACAGGCATTGTCAATGACCCAAGTGAGATTGCTAAGATACATGACAGCGAAGAATTTAAACAAGGGATAAAGGCCATCAAAGCTAAGAAAATAATTCCAGCAGCAAAGAGAAGTGAACAGAATCAGTTCATTGCCGATCAATATGAGTGTAAAGGTTAATTATGTCTGTTGCCTCATTTATATCCAGATTCGATCCTAGAAACATTTTTGTTGGACGTTGCGATATGCACGTATATAAAACATTGTTAGATGATGATTCGTTCGCCCATGCTTTTGGTCCTAAATCAGAAATAGGACCATGCCATTTTAGAAATTTAAGTGCCAAACAAGATGATGATGAATCAGAAAACCTAGCTGTGCCACGTTTTAATGCAGGTGGATCGGAAGATGAAGGTCAAGAATTCCCTTATGCACAACATCTTATTACTGTTGCAGGAGGAGGAGTTGGGAACCGTTCTTGTACTAATCATATGAAATTTTTTCATCAAAATCAAAAACGATCAATCTATACACAATCAAATATACGCGGTGGAGAATTAAACCCTAATGAGCCAGTTAATGCTCATAATCTCGTTAAAGAACGTGAAGAAAAATTTAAAGAACGAAGTAGAAATACTCAAAGAAGAACTGTACTAGATCGAGCAAGAGCTCGTTTTAATAGTGGTATTGTAGATGAGAACCAAGGTTAACGTATGAGAGTGTTTTCTTTTAAAAATAAAGAGCAACGTAGCTTAAAGGTTTCTGCACGTAATAAGCAAGAAATTGATTACGAAAGATCACGTAAACAACAACTTGAATCTGAATATCAACGTAGGCTACAAATCGAAAGTGATAAGGATGAACTTCACGTACCTATTGCTATCCGAAGTGGTGATCCTGATTTCAAAATATCAAATAACCCTAATGCTCAGCCGCTTGAATGGCATTTTATACACCATGATCAATTAGGTCGTGACGAGCGTGGTGAATCTATTGCTGCTAATATTAAACAACATATAAAAAACAATCCACACCTTTACCGTGAAGTAGATCTTGGTACAGAACAATATGGTGATAACGAGGAAATGCTCCGTGCCGCTCCTGGTGGTATGAAGGGTTATATTCCATTGGCAGGAGTTAGTCCTTCTAGAACAAGAACAACCAATACATCGATTGAAGAACTATCTCGTTTAATGAACCTTAGCGAGACTAAAAAACGTTTAAAAAGTACTATAAATAGATCTACTAGCGCTAATCTTCCTGAATTTGATCCAGAACATCCTTTGAATCTTATTGCAAACCATGGTGGAAAAGCATTTAAATTCTTATTTACAGATCAAATGCCGTACACCCCAGCAAAACCTGGAGAAGATCTTTGTATTTGTGGTAGCTCACCAGAGATGCACACAGACTCTGAAACTGCTAAACAACGTTCATTAGCAACTGGTGAAATGATGAGAACACATCGTTTTACACCACAAACAATTTATAACAAAGATGGTCAACCAATCAATGCAGATAAATTTAGATTAGATCGATCACCATTGAGAAGAGCAGCAGTGCCTGATGGTGATAAACTATCCACTAAGATAGTTGACCAGGGTTTAGACAGATTTATGATGCCAGTCGTTGAAGTCGGTGATGGTCCACGTGAGTTAACGGCAATACGTTCTATAGAAAAACTTAAGCCAAATGGCAGCATACAAACTCGTGGTCCAGGTGGGGAACAAGAAGTAGCATGCACACACTGCGTTAACGGTAGAACAAACCCATTTCAATCCAACCATGCTATGGGTTGTAGAGACTGTGCATTCGGTCAACACACATATAAAGAAGACTTGGATGAACAAGGTAATAAAATTTATACACCAATAACTGTAGGTCTTGGTGACAGTAGAATGAAGTATCTCAATGCTGAAGACTGCCCACCATGCCCAGAGTGCAATGGTAATAAAGTTGTTAACGTAAGAAACGTTTCATCAGCACATGATGAATTGCCATGTGGTGCTTGTGAAGGTACCGGTAAAGATCTTAGTAAGCTAAATGGTTTTAATTGTAATAATTGTGCAACAGAAATGCCTAACGTAGATTCACAAAAATCTATGATCTATACCACACCAGATAACTTTTGTCCTCACTGTCAGGGTAAAGCCCATACTACTAAAAAGGTAGAGCTTACAAAAAAACCAGGAGTTGGACAAAAAGGCGTAACAATATACGAGCCTAAAGAAAATAACGACATTAAGTATATGCCTCATGCAAATACTTTTGTAGGCAATCCATCATACCTCGTACCAATGGGTGATCTTAGTGCACACCAAACTGGTGTCGGTATGGTTGGTTTTAAAGCACACGGTGACGCTAATTGTACAGAATGTCACGGCAATGATGAATATCGTACTGCCAGTACCAACAGACCATGTTCTAGTTGTAGAATTACTGGTTTTGATGACCCCGACCACATAGTAATGCCAAGTTCATTCCAAATGGATCATGGTGACCATTTTAAGATACCTTTATTCATCTATCAAAAAGCTATGAAAAAAGCATTCCCAGATGATGATACAAACCCTCATAACTTTCTTGATAAGAAGCATATGAGCAATAAGTATGAAGGAGTTGATTTTTATGACCACGAAGGTAAAACAATTCCCAATGAACATTTAATTGGTTTAATAGAAAATGGTATTCAATTACCACAAAAACACATTGATGAATTCCGTAGAAGGTCTGCATTAAACCACAGTTTCCTTAATAGAAACGCAAAATTCTGCGCAGCGTCTGCAGATGCAGAAGACATGGCAGACATCCTGAGCACTCACTTTAAAGAATTTCCTATGATAGTACCTGGTCTAAATATAAAGCCTAAGTCTACTCCAAGCCTACCAAGTGGCGAGGGAGAAGGCAATGCATTTGGTACATACCAGAGATCTTTGGAAGATATTGGCTCTGCTATAAACAAAACAGATGATGAGCGTAAGAAGACTACACAGACTCCACAAGAAATAGCTGATACTTCAGCGGTGAAAGAACTTACTAATGAATAGCAAAAAGTTCAATTCAAAAAAAGCCGGGTTTGATGACGCAACCAGTCGTTATGAACTAAACCCAGTTGATTTAGACGGTTTTAGTATTATCAATACTAATATCCTTGATGATCTTGCTGATAAAGATGATGAAAGAGCAAAATCAAAGAATGGTCCAGTTCGTACTATTTATGTAGATCCAAAAACTATGGATGCGTCTGGGCCTGGTAGTAAAAGTTCTCAATACTTTGCTGAAGATTTAAATAATAAGAGGCGTATCTTTGGTGCTTTAGCATCAATACCACGTATGTTACGTGAAACAAAACACAAATGTAAAACTTGTCATGGTGTTAGACAAGAATATGATCCAAAACGTCCAATGGAAGAAAGAATAGTCTGCCCAGATTGTTTAAACAATGGACATGAATTAAGTTCTCCAGAATCTGGAATGATGAATAGAGCTAATTATGCTTGGAAGAAAAATCGTATGGCAGACTTCCATGAAAGATCTTGCCTAGAATTACAGTGCAATCCTCATTGTGCTCACAAAGATTTTTTTGATAAGATTAGAGCTAATTTCCCCGGTGGGCCTAACAAAATAAGAACAAGGGATATTAAACTACGTCCTAATACTACTAACCCTGATATTGTTGATAGATTAACTCCTGAAATAGTAGAAGATAATTATAAACCAATAGCAAAAATTCTACAAGCTATGGGCGGTCGTGAAGACGAACCATTGCAAAAACATGATGTTGTTTATACAAACTTTACTGATACTGTTAATCCAGGCAGTCACCTTAAAGCTGATTATGATGATGAAGGTTTTCACGCATTCCAAGAAACATATGAACAGCCCGAAAGAGGTGCTACACCTTTTGAAATACGTAAACCATGCCCAACATGTGGTTGCAAAGAGTGTAATGCTAATGGCATAAAACTAAACGAGGATGGTGATTATGTTGATTGTGAATTTTGCAAGGATGGTAAGACACATACAGGTTGCAAAGAATGCAATGGGACTGGTAAAGCACCAGATATACAAACTGATCAAGGCACACTCGACTGGCCTGAAATTGTTCCTGAGAATGTAAAGCTTTGGGAAGCAGAAGGTCGTAAGGGTCCAAAACCTGAGCAGGCTGTAAAGAAAATGCGTATGCACTCGCCAAAGCCATTAGATGCCTGTGCAGTTTGTGGCAAAAGTAGCTTGGATACTAATCACACTAGAAGACAATTCCCAGTTACTCAACCAGAATCACAACAAGCGCAAGGACCTAAAGATAATGGAGCTTTTGGTATTATTGTCAATGCTAACCCTGAAGGTACACGTGGGGATAGAATTAGTTTTTATACACCTGTAAACGTTGCAAGAGAAGATCGGAATGAAATTCTAGGCAATGGTGGCCACCCAGAAAGAGGCATTAGTTTAGACACCGGTGATTTTTTTGATAGAGATCCTGATATTTATGACTCTGAAGACAGAGGTGTAAGAAAGCATATAGAAAGTACAATGGCAGACATCCTTCCACTTATTGGTGAAAGATCTGATTCTAAAAAAATGAGAATTACTTATGAACAAAACGTTCCACTTACTAATTCTGCAAGAATTAGTCCAGTAACTGCACCGTTAATGGCTACAGCTGGTAAAAGATCATTGATTAGACGTTTGAAAGATGTTAAGGGTAGCCTGTTGCCTAGAAATTCAACAGAAAACGATAAAAAAATAAGGACTACTACTCTCTTTAGAAAAGGAACTGGCCTTGATGAAGCAACATTAAGAGCACCAGAATTATCGACTGGTCGAGGCGATAACCTAGAAAAAATTAACGATTATATCAAAAATAGCCTAGAGCCTGACTACGCAAAATTACAATCTAATAATCCTGAATTGCCACCATTGGAACAAGTAAAACTAAGTTCTCCTACATATGGTTTGGAAGCTCCTTCACGTGATGAGTCAAGAAAACGCCCATCGGCACCTAAAGGTAAAAGTCAAATTAATGAGGATATTAGAAGTAGTTTTGACATGCCAAAAGCAGAAGTACCTGATATGGGTAACTTTGATCTTAGCAACCCTGAAAACCAAAAAGATGCTATAGAAACTTTTGAAGGTAATATAGGTAGAAAACTAGAACCTGAAGAGCGTGCCAAAGTTATTGAAGGCATTACAAAGCATAACCATATCAATGGTGCCTACAAAGCACTTGGTATGAAAACCCGAGAAGAGGAAGAAGATCATGAACAATAAATTATCTTTTACAGATCCAGCCGATGCACTACCAGGGAAACCATGCCGTGGGTGCGATATCCCAGGTACTCCAGAAAGACCAGTAGTATTTCAAGGATATGCTCCAGATGGAAGGCCATTGTTTGGCCACGAAGGATGCCAATCTCTTATGGGTTCTGATGACAAGACCTCTGGCCTACCACTTGCTGTAGCAGGTAACTTAGGTTTAATCCCAGGGTACGAAGAAGAAAAAGAAGATATCTGGGCTTTTGCATCTATAAATAAGATAGATCCAGAACCAAGTGAAATACAAAGTGCTTTGGAAAAGACTCCAGCAGTTGATCCAGCCACACAAACCAATGCATCATCAGAATACGTTGGCAATGGGACAGGGGCAACAATCCCGCCAAGCCACTAAAACAATGTAATTCAATATGATATGTACCATAGTGTATGTATCCAAGTACAGGAGAAATCATGGAACCACGTTTTAATATCAAGGTTGCAGACTTGGCAAACCCGGACAATAATTTCCAGGACCCAAGCGATCAATGGATCGGTGACTTTATTGACACCGACAGCAACCACTTCGAAAAAAATATGCAAGCTTATATGGAGCAACGTCAAGGGTTGGGCGACCAAATCCAACGTTACGTTGACGAATCACACATGCACGCTCAGGACGCTAACCCTGCTCAGGACCGTGCTTTGATGGTTATGGAGCCAGAAGTCGCTGGTACAGGCGACCTTCAACTTGCACCTGTTAAGGCTTCTAAGCTAGCTTCACAGGTCAATGGATTCCGTAATGCTCAACCACGTGTTGACTTTACTTTTGGCATCGTTGCTAAGAAAGACAATGGAACACTTGTTAACTCACGAGTAGTTGCTGAAACACCTACTACAAAGATTGCCGGAACTGTTCTTGCAGTTGGCGATGCTGAGTTCGCTGTCCTATGGGATGACAAGACTGCTTCAGTAGAGCGTAAGGCTGATTACGAACTCGTTTTTTCTAACTAAAGGTACTATAAACTAAGTAATTATGTTTAGATCACGGAAAACTAAGATCGTTTCTACTCCGGTAGAAGAGATCCTTGAGGTTGAAGTACCATTTATTAACGAAGAGCCCGTTGCACAAACCGTAGCAAACATAGAGTTCTTATCAATTACATCCCAGGATGATGAAACATCTGTTGGAACACTAACTGATTATGATGATAATGTTTATTATTATGCATGGGATTTTAAGTCAAAAAGAATAATTAGGTTAACTGGAGAAAGATTAGATTCTTTAACTTGGTCATTGTGTGATCAAGTTCTTCAGAAGTACTATAACAGACCTGCAAAGCCAGTTGAAGAACCAATTGGACCACAGATCGAACAAGCAGTAAATAAGGTATTGGCTCCTCTTACTAATTCTGTAAAGAATGTAGAAGGAAAGATTGACAAAGCATTGACTGTAAAGGTTGCTCCGGCACCTGCTCCTGTACAAGCACAGACAACGCCTAGGCCTCAATCAGTCCAGTCAGCACCTATTGATGCGCCAGCAGTAAACGTTGCTGATAACGATATCAGCACAAACGCTTTGAGGTTCCTACAAGATTCCAATGTAGATGACCTCGGTATAGATTATATGAGCCTCTAGGAGATATTATGCAGGCAGCAGAAGGTAAAGGCCCTAAGCAAATAAAAAAGCCATACGTGCTTGGTCAATTCGTTACAATTTATGGGAATGATGGTACGCCGGGAACACTTAACCCAGCAAACCCTCCATACACCCCTGTTGTAGGAACGCTTAGCACTGTTAGTGGTGGATCTAACTGGTCTAACGGTACAGTAGGAAGTTTGAACCCTGGACTTAATCTAAACGTAAATGGGAACGGTGCAATAGACGTTAGCCCAATTTGCTCACCAGACCCTTCAATTACACCAACTGATCTTGAAACGCTTTATGCTGGTTTTTGGGCAGAAACAGGTTTTAGTGGAACTTGCTTTCTACAATTGCAAGGTAGCAATAATAGATACTATGGCGCTACTGACTACAATTCCACAGCTTGGATTACTATAATTACTGGAACGATGACTGCTACCAGTGGTAACGTTACATTCACGTTGAACAATACTTCAGCTACACAAGAGACTCCAAAAGTAGCTTATCGTGTCACAGCTAGTGGTGGAACAGGAATTATTGATTGGGCTATCCCAGGTCTATTTATTGATCTTAATGCTAATGGTGTTGGAAACAATGCATCCGATGCAAATGGAAACATTGGTCAAATGAGCATCCAAGGACCACGTTATCTTACTATATCTGGCGGCCAAATTACTTCAACTGTAAATGGAACTCCACCATATGCAGCTACTCGCAATAACTCAGACTACATAGGATAAGGGCTTGACATGGATAGACAACAGAATATAAGATTAAGTAGCACTCGTAGAGTTGGTGCTAACTTTGATTTCAATGGTAACCCAATTACTCAGAATAAGTCAGGCGGGATCGTCCGATTCAGTGGAGACATTGGGATTTATGGATGTGGGCACCAATCAATTCCTGGTGTTGACGTTTGCAGTTGCCAAGCTTACTAGAAAGCCTTATTAATGTCACAAAAAGACTGGAGTGCCTCTGCGGAACTTAACCGTATGAAGACAGCCGGTATTACCCTTCCTAAGAACCCTATTGCAGGCCGTGTAGCCGCTAGGGACATGTTGAAGCGTGCAGCAACTCCTGGAGCTATGCTCAACGAGATTGGCCCTATGGCGGCTGCTATGGGTGGTACGACTCAAGGTCGTGACAGGCTTAATAAACTTGGTAGCAGTGGCCATTTAAATATGGAAGGTATGGCAAATACTGTTGGTCGTAGAACTGCCGCCGCAACTGGATCAGACGCTCAATGGGCATTGCCTAAGTTGCATGACCCATTTGAATACTGGCGTGAACGCACGTGGTGGTTCAACATGGAGGATCCTGATGAACAAACGAGAAAGATCCGAGACTGGGCAAGACTTCTCTACACGACTCATCACTTGGTTCCTGGACTTATTGATATCTATACGAGATTCCCGCTCCTAGACATTGAATTAGTTCATCCAGATAAAAGAATTAGTGACTTCTACAATGATCTTTTCTTTGACGGACTAAATTATAATGAATTTCTTTATGACCTTGGTCGTGAACATTGGACCGTTGGTGAAGCTTTCGCTATGGGTTCTTGGCACGATGGTATTGGTGCTTGGGAAGAAGATGAAATAATCAACCCTAACGATGTTATCGTTGCAAAGAATCGTGCTCTAAGAACTTATCAATATCACGTAAAAGTTCCAGAAGAAATTAAACGTCTTATTGAACGTCGCGATCCTCCTCAAGAGTATGCAATGCTTATGCAACTTTATCCAGATGTTGTTGCTTGGGCTCGTCAAGACAAAGAAATTCCTGTTTCAGATGTAATCATGAAACAAATTAAGTTTAAGACAAACCCATGGAGTGAGCATGGTACTCCTATACTTCTCCGTGCATTCCGTATGCTTATGTTGGAGGAAAGTCTCAATGCTGCTCAAGATGCTATTGCTGATCGTCTATACAGTCCACTTATTTTGGCTACTCTCGGTCTACCAGACGTTGACCAAGATGGACCGTGGATCCCAGATGCACAAGAACTCCAGTCATTACGTGACGACTTGGCCATGGCCATAAACTCAGACTTCCGTCTGATGACCTATCACCATGGTCTAACAATTCAAAATGCTTTTGGTCGTGAAACAATGCCACGACTTGACCAAGACTTCTTACGCGTTCAAACTAACGTCATGGGTGTCTTTGGTATTGGTAGTGACCTCATCCAAGGTGGACAAGGCGGTACATACGCTTCTGGAGCACTTAACCGTGAGTTGATTACCCAAATGCTTTCTACCTATCAACACAAGATTGAAGACTTTATCCGTTCACGTATGGAACCTGTTGCTGAACGACAGGGACACTACGAGATGCGTAACGTTGGTGGTCAAATGGTTCCAATAATGGAAACAGTGTTGATGGTCGATGAAGAAACTGGCGCCGAATACGTTGAAGAGCGTCCTAAGCTAGCCATACCGGAAGTTCGCTTCCGTAGTATGAACCTACGTGATGAAACGGTGGAGCGTGGGTTCTTGCAACAATTGAGTGCATCAGGATTCCCAATATCATTGGGCACTCTTGCAGTCAACATTCCGATTGACTTCGATGATGAAATCGATGCGCGTCGTGAAGAAAAGATTAAGACAGTTGTTGCAGAACAACAATTTAAGAGGGATTTGTTTAATCGCCTTCTTACTCTGCAACTACCAATCCCACCGGAATATGTACAGGAATACCAGGCCTACCTTGCCATGCTCGAAGATCCTTCACTAGGAGCACAACTTGCTCCTGGAGCCATGGCTGGACTTGTAACACCTCCAGCTGCCCCTAATATGACCGGTAATCCTATCGGCAACAGTGATGCTGCAGCTGGAGCACAAGTTTACCCAACTATGAACCAGATGGCTGCAAACGATATGCAGCGTCAACGTCCTGAAGAAAGCTACGAACAACGTAAAAACCAACCTAAGCCTTCTAAGAAAGGTCCAAAGAATGGACCTCAAAAGAATAGGAAGACTTCATCAGTGTCAGGTTGGGAAGAATATGATGATGAGCCATTCGAGACGGTTACTTACGGTGAACGTATGAAATTTGCAGTACCTTTTGAGCAGAAGAAACGTAAGCGTATGAAACTTGCTAAAGGTATGAAGATTATTTCAGACGGTAGTTATGAAAAGTTTAATGAAGATGAATTCAAACAACATCTAGCTAACGCACTTGATGGTGATGATGCAATGATACCTACACCAACAAACCATGCTAATACTGGGAACCCAATTGCTGATAGTGCAGGAACAGGCAGTCCAGGCGGTGGAACCGCTATGAGTGAACCAGCTATTACTCAAATAGATCCAACAAAAGAAACAAAATAAGATTTATAAACATCTATAGAATGCATTAAATATTAGATAATGCATTTTTTATTCATCGGAGAACCACATGAGCACTCTCTTTAATAACGAGACTCCTCGAATCCTTCCTAAGGTATCTTTTCAAAAGAAAAGCTTCCTTGACATTGTAAGCCCATTAGTTAAGCTAGATATCATTAAAGAGGGTGAAGGCAATACATGCAGGAATGCTCACAAGCTCGACTTAACCGATAGTATTTATGAAAAAATTGATGCGGAGTAATAATGTTTGCATCAACATTCTTTAACTCTTCAAACGTATGGTTTGGCTATATAGCAAATGCATTTTTTACAGTTGGTGCTCTTGCAGCACTAGCTAAAGTAGTGCAAAAATATTTTACTCATCACAGTTCTAAAGAATTAAATCGTATTGAAGAAGAACTTTCTGCTACTAAAGCAGATATGGACGATAAGTTAGAACAGCTACTTTCCCAACACCGAAACAATGGTGGTTCCAGTGCAAAAGATCAATGGGATCGACTTGAACACAAAGTTGACGGCATTGGCCGTGACTTGAACCGTCATCTAGGTTACCACGAAGGTTTACTAGATGCGGACGATTAAGAAGAGTAAGTATGAAGATTTGGTTAGATGTAATCTTTTACTCATTTGTCGGTTCAGTCTGCATGGTAGCTCGTGACATTCTTAATACTGTCCTTACAGATGCTATTGCGAATGGTAAGCACAAACTTGCTGGAAACATGGATGGTTTGAGTGACGTTGTTAATATTGTCCTCGCCGCTTTCTCCGGAGTTAATCTAGTTCATTTAGGTTGGCAAGGTTGGCTTGGTATTCTTCCTATTGGTATTGTTGGTAAGATAACTACTGAACGTGCAACTAAGTGGTCGCATGAAAATATTAAAGAAGAAAAATGAGAACAATTAAGCGTGTAAGTCACTGGGATTATCACCCACATGTTAGATCTGGAAATGATAGAACATTAGGGGAACGAGCTGCAGACGCTATGCGTCATGGCATGGGTTCGTGGCCTTTTGTCTTTGCATTTGTAGTTATTATGGCAGCATGGATGCTTTACAACGGATTCTCACATCACCCTTTCGATGTCTATCCGTTCATCCTGCTTAACCTCATGCTTTCAACATTGGCAGGATTGCAAGGAGCAATACTTTTAATTGCTGCTAAAAGAGCAGATCGTATTGCTGCAGAATTAGCTGCGTACCACTTAAAGGTAAGTGAAGACCACCAAGTTATGCTCAAAGAATTAAAAGAATTACTAGAACAAAAATTAACACAATCTTAAATATTACAACGATGTAACGCAACTTCTAGCTTACAAAAGGTTTCGAAGATGATAAAATTTGGTGCACCAACTGTAACCCTTATGGGACGTGAAACTCTTGCTGGCAATAGCCAGCCTATTGAGCTTCATGACGTTAAGCTTGCAGACTTTAATTTTAATCCAGAACCTGGATATGTCTATGCAGTTTCTCGTGCTATTAGTAGCCGAGTTAATGCTAATTATGATGGTTGGCCTGTAGACCAAATAAAGAAAAGTTACAAAACTTTTGTTGGCCGACCAATTTACGTAGAGCACAATAACTCCGATCCAGACCGTGCTCGCGGTGTAATTCTTGATGCTGTTTACAAAGAAAGTAAACTAGCAAGTGGTATTATTGACGCAAGTGTTTATTGCTTGATGGAAGTAGATGCCCAAACTTTTCCCAAGCTAGCTAATTCCATTATGGAAGGCCAGCTAAATGCAGTCAGTATGGGAGCTGATGTAGAGGGTACTCAATGTAGTGCTTGTGGTAAGTATGCTAGCAAACCTGCTGAATACTGTACTCACATCCCTCGTCTTAAAGGCCGTACTGTAACTGTTTACAAGCAAGGAAAGCGTATTGAAAGCCTTGTTTACGAAAGTTGCATTAAGCCAAACTTTTTCGAATTAAGCTTTGTATTTGAGCCTGCTGACGAAAGTGCTTGGCTACTTGATAAGAAGCGTTTCTAATGCCTATTTTGAAGGTATCTAGCGATATTAAAAAGTATGCATTGGAATTAATTCGTGTCCCTATCACTGTTCTTGGTGACTGTCCGCAGTGCCGAAGCAATGGTTTTAGAGATGGTATTTGCCCGGATTGCAATTACATTGATCCACGTGTTATGGAAGCCATTCAAGAATGGCAGCAAGCACAAGGGATTCAACAAAAGGCTGCTTTCAGAAGCTTATCTTTTGTGGACATGATGCCAAATAATTTTAATGGTATTGATCTTAGTGGTCCTTCGACTGGTAAGACCAAATGCCCAAGATGTGGTGATTTATCATTTGAGAATGATTCACTCAAAAAGGGTGAATTATCAGGTTCTTGCACTAATCCTGCTTGCGGTCACGAAATTGCTGGAGCTTTAGGATTTAAAAGACCTAAGTTTCTGGGTATAGATCCTAGGATGGTAAAAAAGATTCAAAGAAACTTTTTGAGTCCTGCAGGAAAAAAGATCGAAAAAACAAAAAAGCAGTTAAAAAAGAGTGCCAAGGACAATACTGATCTTGGTGCTTTACAAGATGATTCAATGAACGCTAGCATGGATGCAACGACTCGCATGAAGAATATGCTCCAGCAAAGTGCTCAGATGGATGCACAAAATAAAAACGACGAAAACGCCGAAAGCAAGGAGCTACAATGAGCCGTTTCGATGATGAGCTGATCAAGCAGGCAGACAATGCCTACCAACAGCGTGTAGGAGAGGGTGCAGTAACAACACCTCGCCAAGAACCTTATAACCAAGTTGACACTATCAATCTTGACAGTGGATTCGGTGCTGCTGAAAAAGCACCAGCTCCTGTTGAAGAAGTTGCAGACTGGGTTGCTAATCAACCTATGATGCGCCAAATTGATGTTCAAGACCTCGATGCTGCTGACGAAGGTGAAATTATCGGTGGACCTGGTTCCAGCGCTGTATACGCCGAAGGAGGCCCTGTGTACGCTAAGAAAGACCCAATCGATGAGAGTCTTTACAACGTTTACAAAGCTTCACGTGAAATCCGTGATGCTATTGAAACTCAAGTAGACTTTGATTTCTCTAACCTAGTTACTGCTTCTAATGATGCAGCTACTGTACTGCGTTTTGCTAGTGCCGACGATGACGTTAACCAAGTAATTGGTACTGTTGCTAGCATTGTTCTTGATATTGAGAACGACCTTGCTACTACTGGTGACTACCGTCAAGCCTCAGCTGACCTTGAAGCTCTTGAAGGGCTTCTTGATGACATTAACAAAGTTGCTGCTTCAAAGTCTAAAAAAGAAGATGAAGACGAAGAAGAAGAGTGCAAGAACTGCAAGGGCAAAGGTTGCGACAAGTGCAAGAAGAAGTCAAAGAAGAAAGCTTCTGCAGAAGACAAGCCAGACTGCACCATTGAAAATTGCGACGGTGGAGAAGGTTGTCAGAAGAAAAAGACAAAAAAAGCTACCAATGGTAACCAAGAAACACTCCAAATTGTAGACGTTCGTGACCTTGATGACCAAGCTGGTGTCTGGGACCGCGACGAGCTAATGGCTGCTGACCACAAGACTGACGTTCAGGTTCCTGAAGAAGTCAATGGTGAAGACGCTGGATACGTACCATTCTACAACGATGGTGCAGAAACAGGTAAAGTTCCGCAGCAAGATGACGACAACAATCCATGGCCTTACGATGCTACTAACCCAGCACTCGTTGGATACCAAGGAACTGTCGCTGCTGTACAAGCTTCACGTGAGAAGATCTTTGAAAGTCTTCAAATCGTAGAGCGACTCGAGAAGCTTGGAATGGTCAACAATGATGACCGTGCTAAGCACATCGCAAAGTTTGAGCAAATGTCAGATTCAAAGCTTGCCGGTTTCAAGGCTAGTTTGGACATGCTCGAAGAATCTGGGGCACGTCAACCCCGGAGCCAAAAAGTGGCAAGTGGAAATAATCGTTTGCCCGAAATGGGTCGGTTGACAACGGCCTCAGCAGTTACTCGTCAGGACATTCAGTCTGACGATTGGCTGATGACACTTTAACAGTCCCTAACTAAGGAGAAAGAAAAATGCTGCAACTAAATAGCGTAGCCAACGTTGGGGTTCACCGTACGTGTACTCCATTGTACGAAAAGTACGAGGCTACTCCATACAACACGTTCCTGGACCCATCAGACACAACCAATATCTATTCAGGTATGGTTATGTACCGCACTGGACCTGACACAGTAGCCAATGCTGGTACTGCTGTTTCGACTAGTGGTGCAAAGCCATTCGGTTTGTCTGCCCTCGACCGCAACCCGAACATTGATGATGTGACTCAGGTTGGTGTGAACTCATGGGCCGTATGGCTCGGTGGTTCAAACGCCTTCTTCACAATCACTGCTCCGGCTTTTGACACAACACAATCATACACTGTTCTTACTACTGGTGCTCGTACATTGCTTTACACGAACGCTAATGGTCAGATCACATCTGCTTCTGGATCTGCCAACACACTTGGTGCTGTTCCAGTTGCTGAGTTGATTGATGTAATCAGCCCAACACAGATCACTGTTCGTCTAGTCCCATTCGGCGCCACCGCCTAAGGGTTTTTGAAAGGAAATACAATAATGAGTTCATTGACCCCTAATGGTGCAATTGCCGATCACTTGGCTCCACGCACCGCTAAGAAGTCAGACGATTACGTCGCTGGTATTGTAGAAGCTCAAGAGCGTCTATCATCAGCAACAGGTCGTAAGACAGCTACTCGTGAAGAGAAGCAACGTCGTCTTGCAGGAATTCTTGCAGACAAGGACAACTACATGGTCCGTCTCGGACAGGGTATGATTGGTCCTATCCAGCTTAAGCTTCGTTACCAGGGTATGACCCGTAACGTTCTTCTGGAAGATCCACTAACACCTGGTGTTCCAGTCATGTACGACGTACTTGACGAATACGGTCAGGCATACATCCTATCTGGTAATGAAGGTGAAGTTCGCGTCACCCCATTCGAAGGTAAGAAAGTACCAGTCCGTTTGTTCCGTATCGCCACCTTCCCTCAGATTAAGAAGGAAGACCTCTGGTACCTACGTGTTAACATCGTTGAATACGCACAGGACATGTCAAAGCAAGCTATCATGATGCAGGAAGACGCTCGTCTTATCACTGTTCTTGAAGCTGCTATTAACAACTATGCAGTTGACCCTAACCACACAGTTTCACCTAACCACGTTGTTAACGAGCTTTCAGGATACATTACTCCTGACTCAATGTACGACCTCGTGGCTTTGATTGAAGTTCACCAACTTGAGGCTTCACGTCTATTGTTCAACCCAATTGACTACCGTGACCTCTACAAGTGGGACATCAACCAAACAGGTTGGGCATTCAAGGACCGCGTTGTTGCCGGTGAGCGTATCGTTCAGTTCGGTGGCTTCCAAGTACAACGCTCAATCGAAGTTCCACAGGGAACAGTTTACATGACTCCATCACCAGAATTCCTCGGTGTATTCCCAGTTATGTACTCACTCGATGTAGAAGAAAACCACACCCCTGAGAAGTTCCACAAGGGATGGGTAATGGACGAGCTCGTTTCAGAGATCGTATTGAACCCACGTGGTCTAGGAAAGATCGTTAAGGCTTAATTGCCCTAACACATCTAGGTGGGGTCTGGGTTTTAGGATCTGGACTCCACCAGGATGTAAAACTTGTATTAAAGAAATACCCTCGACGTAACAACTAGGTATGAATATCTCGTACCTATTTAGGGAGAAATCCCCTTAAGATAGGAGCATTAAAATGGCAAAAACAGTTTCTCGTAGTGGTGACAATGGCGAATCAACTCCAGTTCCAGTAGTGGACTTGGGTGGATATGTTGAAGATCACCGTCCAGATCCAGCCGATTTGAGCAAGGCTCGTGCTGCTGCACCAGTCGCTTTTACCGGTATGCAGGATATTTCAACTGCAGATTGGATTGAGAATCTTATGAGCAGTGCAACGGTGTTTTCTAACCCAAAGGGTAGCTTTAAGCTAGCCGGACTAGGTTACCATGGAAGCATCCAGCCTATTGCATCAGAGATTCGTCAGGATCCCTACGTACTTAGAGCCGTACAACGTGGTCGAATTGCTTTCATCAGCGAAGAGCAGGCCATGGAAAAGATCGCTGAGCTAAAGGACGAAAACAGCAGTAGCGAGAATCACATGGATCACCTCCGTGAAAGCCTTGCAGCTGGTGCTAGTGACAATAATGGCATGTACAAGATTGATTTGCCAGATGAAGCAGAACCTAAGGGTCCTGCGCAGACTTGGGAACAAGTTTGGTCAGGTAGCACAAGTACTCCGACTAAGCCAAAGAACGCATAAAAACCGGTGGACTGCAAAGCTCCACCTTTATAAGGAGCTTAAATGAGCGAAGAGATTAAGACAACAGCTGAACCTGTTGGTGCCGTTATTCCCCCGAACACGGCCCTCAGCGGAACGACAATCTACAACGAGCCATGGTTCAATGTTTGGTTACCTCAGACTTTTGCTGGAGCCGTCACTGGTGGATCTGCAACAGTTACTCTTAGTGGTAACGGATGGCAGGGACAAAACAATGTTGGTTATGTTTTCCAAAATGACCAGTACAACACAACCGTGAGAGGATTCTAACATGGCTATTACACCAAACACAGCAATCGAACAGGCCAACAAACTGGCTCTACGTGGAGTAACACGTGGTGGCCCTAATGCATATGCACCTTCTGCTATTGATCCAGCTATTATGGTCAATGCAGCAGCTACTGCAAGTGGTTTGCTTGAGCTCGTAGTTCCTGCAACAGGTGCTACAACATTTACAATTAGTGGTAGCAACGGAAGCGTAACTTCTACGCTTAATGGTACTGCTACTGGTACTCAAGTTAGTGGTCTGGTCTCTGCACTTGCAGCAGGTCCACTTGCCGGTTATACATTCTATGTAAATGCTGGTGGTGCTAACTACCTAAACAACACAACAACTACAATCATTATCCCTTCAGGTGCTGTACTTACTGTTATCAGTGGTACTGGTGGAGTTGTACCTACAATCACTGCACTCACATTCAGTGGTTCAAATGGTGAAGCTGTTACTTACCCTAACTACGTTGGTACACCTAACGCTACACCAACATGGATTGATGACGCTACTGTTCACGCTTACCAGCTTGGATTCAACGGTCAGCCTGTAGTTAACAATAACGGTACCCTTACAGGTGCAAACATTGTTCAGACTCAGGTTCGTCAAATTAACACTGGCAGTGGCCCTGATGGCGGCGGAGAGACTCAGCAATGGGCCGGTTACTTTGCTTCTTACAGCGGAAACCTTTACCAGACCGTACAGAAGAACACCAAGCGCCAGCAGTGCTAAATGGAACACGTACCTTTTAGAATAAAGGTAGATGCGGTTATAACTAGAGCGGATGGTGTCCAGGAAAACCTGGGCACCATTAGTTCTAATACGACAGAAAATAAAAATGATCACTCTACTGACGAACAATACCAGAAACAGTTTAGTTAATGCAATAACAGGCTCTGGGTACTCATTAGCCATTCCACAATTTATTGCATGGGGTACTGGGTCAGGAACCGTTCAAGCGACCGATATAACCCTATTTAACCCCGTTCAGGTGCCTGTTAGTGGCACAGTAAGCACTGTATCAACAACTACTTCCGGTGATACTTATCTATGCAGCGCAGTACTTACTGCTAGCGGTGCATATTCAATCACAAATGTTGGATTATTTGACACAGGATACGTTCCAGCAGTAGGAACTTTAACAAGCCAGGTTAATCCTGGAGCAACCACTATCCAAATAAGTGGTTACAATGCATTCCCAAACACTTTTCCATTCAACATACAGATATTGTCAGAAGTAATGACAGTAATTTCTGGAAATGGTACTAATACTTATAATGTAATTAGGGGCGCGAATGGCTCTAGTATGATGACAACGATAATTCCTTCTCTTACTACTGTAGTGGGTCAAGCTGGTTTTATGTTTTTAAAAAGCAGCTTTCCAGGTATTGGTTTACAATACGGAGACAGCATCAAATTTAATATTAGCATTCAATTTATATAGGAGCAACTATGGCTAGTTTTAACTCTAATTTTTATTTTCCTCAAGAAGGTCTTAACTACCTCTTGAACGCGATTCCGCGTGCAACACAAGCTGTCCCATCGACACTTTACCTAGGACTTACAGCCACTACTTGGTCAACAATTAGTGGATACGCTGCTGCAGGTGATGTTCCTCTCACCCTTAATGGTGGTACTTACCCAATTCTTGAAGCTAGTGGTCTCAGTGGTTATTCACGTTTGACACTTTCTGGAGCCGGTTGGCAAGCACCACAGACTAACACAATCACAATTGGTACAAGCACAGGAGTTCCTGTACAATACTGTACTTACTCAGGTACTAACCCTCTTACATTCACAAACACTGGTTCTACATACAATACTATCAATGGTATCTTTGTAGCTATCACTGGCACGGTAGGATCAAGCAGTGCAGGTGGAAGTACAGTTCTATGGTACGCACCGTTCTCTGATCTTTCAACTGTAACTCTAGCCTCAGGTGACTCACTAACAGTTACACCTACTTGGCAGTCTGCTTCTTACCCTTACTAATATTTAAAATAATATTCGGAGTCCAATTTAAATGGCCCTTCCAGATTCCAGTGTCATACGCTCGTACCCCGGTGGTGCTGCGCCAACATATCTTACAGCAATAGTTGCTAGTGGGTATGTAAACGGTCAAACATTAACCGTAGCAAATACCACCGGTTGGTACGAAGTTAGCACAAATGGTTATAATACTACTAATCCATTGGGGACTAGCGGACCTTTCACACTTGTTGTAGATTATGGTCTAGCTAGTGAAGAAAAGATTCTTTGCGCTAGTGGTGCTATATCAATTGGTACAAATACTGTTATCAATATTTATAACATTAGTGGTACTAATGGAAGAGGCTACGATGGAACGTACGCCACAGTACACGCTTTAGGAGCACCTAGTAATTACAACGTTTTCCCAGTATCAACTGCCATTGAACAAGCTCAATTTAACCTTGCAACAAGTAAAATTGGCAATGGGACTGTAATATTATCAGGCACTACTGCTGGCGGAGACCTTGTTGGTACTTATCCCAATCCAACACTCAAGCCAATTGGAATAAGTGGGACTTGGTATCCTGATTATGGTCAAGTGCCAATTATTTCGGTTGATAATGTTGGACGTATAACTAATTTTTCAGGTAGTAATATAAATATTACTCAGAATCAAGTAAATGGTTTGACAGATTACATAAGCAATAACGATTTAACCAATACTAATCAAAATATAAATATCAGTAATAACTCTTCAAACATCAGTTCTTTATTTTTAACAACTAGTGGTCAAACTACAAGTATTAATTCTTTAACTGTTCAAGTTAGTGGTAACACTACAAATATCAGTGGTAACACTGCAAATATCAGTGGTCTTAATATCGCTGTTAGTGGTAATACTGCAAGTATTAATCAATTATTTGTAACAACTAGTGGTCAAACTACAAGTATTAGTGGTTTAAATATATCTGTTAATGGTTTACAAGTTGCTGTTAGTGGCCAAAATGTAACTATTAGTGGTTTAAGCACAAGAATAGATACACTATCAGATACTACTTATTCAGGATTCGCTAGTGTAAATACACAAATATCAGGACTTAATGTAGTAGTTAGTGGCCAAGCTAATACTCTTGCTACTGAAGCAAATAACATTGCTGTCCTTAGTGGTCAATACGTAACTCTTTCAGGTAACTTAGTTACTACTAACTCTAATGTTGCCAACCTCAGTGGCCAATTTGCATCACTTTCTGGTTCATACAATACCACGTCAGGTATTGTAACCAACCAAACTGGATACATTGCCACACTTAGTGGTCAAATGATCACTGCTAATAACGGTATCTCAACTAACGCTTCAAACATCTCTACATTATCAGGAAGTGTTGCTACTATTAGTGGAAAGCAAGTAACTGACGAAGCTAATATTGCTTCTCTTTCAGGGTCTCTTGTTACCCTAAGTGGTCAATTTGTAACTACTTCAGGAAGAACAATCTTCTCTGGTACAACTGCCGGTGGAGATTTAACTGGCACATACCCTAACCCAACTCTTAGAACAATCAGTGGTGTTAGTGGTACTTATGGATCTGCTACACAAACTCCATTGCTTTCTATCGATTCAAATGGTCGTGTTACTAATGCACAGCTTTACACAATTCAAATTGCTGAAAGTCAAGTAAACAACCTAACAACCGACCTGACTAGTATTTCGGGTAATATTGCTACAATAAGTGGCAACCAAGCAACCAATACTTCTAACATTGCATCTTTGTCAGGTAGCCTTGCTACTCTTTCAGGCCAGTATGTATCAACGAGTGGAATCGTCACTAATAACACTAGCTACATTGCTACCATATCGGGTAAGCAAATTACCGATGAGGCAAACATTGCATCATTGAGTGGTTCTCTTGCAACGCTCAGTGGCCAATATGTTACCACTTCAGGTCTTGTTACAAATCAGGCTGGATACATATCTACAATATCTGGCAAACAGATTACTGATGAAGCTAATCTTGCCACGCTATCTGGTCAATATGCTACAACTAGTGGCATTGTCACAAACCAAACAAGTTATATTTCTACTATTTCTGGCAAACAAATTACAGATGAAGCAAACATTGCATCTACTAGCGGTAGCCTTGCTACACTTAGTGGTCAGTACGTTTCTACGAGTGGCATTGTTACTAACCAAGCTGGTTACATATCAACAATTTCTGGTAAGCAAATTACAGACGAAGCTAACATCGCTACATTGAGTGGATCACTGACCACACTTTCTGGACAATATGTAACAACAAGTGGCATTGTAACTAACCAAGCTGGATACATATCAACCATCAGTGGTAAGCAAATTACAGACGAAGCTAATATTGCATCAATTAGTGGCAGCCTTTCTACAGTTAGTGGAGTTGCTTACGCTGCTTTGCCAAAAACTGGTGGAACAATCAGTGGCAACCTTACAGTAACTGGGACACTAACTGCTGGTTCTTTGACTGTTAGTGGTGGTAACGTTCTAATTAGCGGCTCAACTGCCAATGGCGACCTTTCAGGCACCTATCCAAGCCCAACTGTAGCTAGGATCCAAGGGGTTTCTGTAAGCCCAACAACTCCAACTAATAACCAAGTTCTACGCTACAGCACTACATCTGGCACTTGGTATGCTGGTACGGGTAATGCTCTATTCCCAACTACTACTCAGAGTGGTAACTACACAGCAGTTCCCAATGATTATGTAGTATGTAATGCAACTGCTGGTGCAATGACAGTCACTCTAACTAATGCTCCTGCAAACGGTTCAATAATTGCAGTTGCTAGCCAAGCTACAAGCACTTACAACGTTACTGTTGTAGCTAGCGGTAGCGACATGATCCCTGGCGGTCCTTTTGTCTTGGCAGGCAACGGAGTCTTTAACTCTATTGAATTCTACTACGATGCTGGATTAGCTGAATGGTTGATTGTAAGTAACCAATTCGGTGATGTTGCTGGTGGAGATCTTACCGGAACTTATCCTAACCCAACAGTTTCTTACCTCAATGGTACACCTGTAAGCCCTACACCTCCAAATACTGGTCAAGTTCTTGCATCAGTTGGTGGAGTGTGGACTCCTATTACATCAAGTGGAGTAGGAACACCTGGTCCTGGTGGAGCTAATGGTTACTATGGTGCCTTCTATGACACTACTAATCAAACTGCTACAAGCACTACAAGTGGAAACGTTCTAGCAATTGGTAGTACATTCTCTGCCAATGGTATAACTAGATCGGCTAGTGGAACAATTACATTTGGTTATGCTGGTACTTATCTTATTGCCTATACAGTTCAACTA
>Ga0316217_10001599_pt1 | contig 29072 bp, 18 predicted proteins | sample 1anoAmetaG_FD_203633 | JGI IMG/M metagenome (GOLD analysis project Ga0316217, IMG submission 203633) | Freshwater microbial communities from Trout Bog Lake, Wisconsin, USA - 1anoA | ecosystem: Environmental > Aquatic > Freshwater > Lake > Hypolimnion/Profundal zone | place: USA: Wisconsin... | reverse complement strand
CGAGGAATTGTCCGCGAAGCGTCTCTCGGTGGGTGACAAATCATTGAAGTGGATGGAGAAGACCTTCGGCGATGCGCCCGCGGGCGCGCGGAGCCTGTGGATTACCCTGCACGGCGGCGGCCAGGGAACCGAGGAGGAAAATGATCGGAATTGGAAAGGCTATTACGGCCGCTACGAATTCCCGCCCGGCAGTATTAATGTCGCGCCGCGCGCCCCCGCCAACACCTGGGACATGTGGCATGTCAGTTGGGTGGACGGCCTGTTCGACCGGTTGATTGCCGATATGGTGATGCGGCGGGGGGTGAATCCGAAGCGGGTGTATCTCATCGGTTATTCCGCCGGCGGCGACGGCGTGTACCAATTGGCGCCGCGCTTGGCGGACCGATTCGCGGCGGCTACGATGTGCGCCGGGCATCCCAACGACGTCACTCCGGAAGGCCTGCGGAATCTGCCGTTCTACCTCTACATGGGCGGCGAAGACTCGGCCTATCGCCGCAATACGGTGGTGCGCGAATACAGCGCGAAAATCGATGCTTTGCAGGCGGCGGACCCGGCCGGTTACGAGCATCGCCTCACCGTCTATCCCGGATTGGAGCACAATATGCAGGGCCGCGAGGCGGAGGCGATCCCGCGTATGTTCGCGGCGCAACGCGTCACTTGGCCGAAGCGCGTCGTGTGGAAACACGTCGCGCATACGGTCCCGCCGCGCTTCTACTGGCTGGAGCGCGCGGCCGACGCCGCCCGGTCAGGCGAGATCTACTCCGCGCGCGTTGAGGGCCAGACGATTACCATTGAAACGCCCAACACCGGCAGCTTGACTCTCCGCCTGTCCGACGCGCTGCTCGACCTGGATCAACCGGTGCGCGTGGTCGCGGCCGGTCGCACGATCTTCGAGGCGAAAGCGCCGCGTTCCCTGGAGGCCATTGCGCAGTCGTTGCGGGAACGCGAAGATCCCGACTGCGTCGCCACGGCCCTGGTTCCGGTGTCCTGGTAAATTCCTCGGGACTGAGGGAAACAGCGTCGAACGGCCGCGCGCCAAAATCGACGCCGGCAATGTCATGCTGACGGCCGGACGTCCGCTTCAGAATAGGCATAGATGGGATTTTGCCAAATCTCCATCGTGGGGGTTCTATCGAGCGCCCTACCTCATGCGGTTATAAGGATTCCTGAGCGGATTCCTCATACTCGATGAAGTCCTTCGACGTCAATCGTTCGGCGGAGAGGATTTTGATGCCCGGCACCTTGGCAAGACCGGCCTTGAGTTGGTCTGGGTGGTTGCAGAGGAAAGAGCCGAGAAGCTTGTCGCCTTTCCTGGTCGTTCTGAAGAAGCTGGCGGCGCCGAAATCGGTTTGGCCGGACCTGCAAGAGCAGTGCTGGTGTATCCTATCCAGGAATTCTCCCGGGTTCTTCGGAGCGAAGTCAGCCGTGGGTTCGAATCTTACGACCCACGTGTCGCGGACCAGCGTTCCCAGCCATTTTGCCGCCTGAGTTTCGTCGGGTTGGACTCCGTGGTGGCCGCGGTGATAGGCGTCCCAGAGATCATAGGCGGCCCACTGGTTCCCGGCTTGGGCCAGGCGCGCCTTCTGCTCCAGAACCCAGAGGGATTCCTGCGGTGATCGTTCGTACTTAATGAATTCCTTAGGCGTGATCCGCTCGGCTGAAAGGACTTTCACGCCGGGCACTTTGGCCAAGCTCTCCTTCAATCGATCCGGATAGTTGCTCAGGAAGGAGCCGACCAGTTTATCGCCTTGCGCTGTGGTTCTAAAGAAGCTGGCGGCGCCGATTTTGGTCTGACCGGAGCGGCACTGGGAGTGTTCGTTGATGCGACCCAGGAACTCGCCCGGGTTGGTCGGGACGAAATCACCCGTGGGCTCGAACTTGACCACCCACAGATCCTTGATCACCTCGGCCAGCCATTTATCCGCTTGCGTGGGGTCGGGTTGAATCCCGTGGTTGCCGCGATAATAGGCATCCCACAGATCATAGGCGGCCCAGGAATTTCCCCCTTGGGCCAGGTCCAACTTCTCTTGCAGACTCCAGCCCGGAGTTCCGCCAGTCGAGCCCTTTTGGGCCGGTTGCTTCTGCGGCTGCCCCCCGGTTTGCGCGTCGGTTAACGTTACCAGGGCCAGGCCGGCAAAGATCGAAACGGCCAGTGCCAATCCGCGTTTGGTGCTATCGAATCTTGCGATCATAGTTACCCTCTCCTTCATTTGTTGTTTGTTCTCCAGAATTCCCGCCAAGCTGGGCGCCTGGACAGGCCTTCCAAATCCTTCCAAAAGCTTGACGATGGTAAGGCCGTACGACTGATTCTCCCCGGGCCGGGCGCGGGAGAGGGCCAGGGCATCGCACGCCAGTTCTCGGTCCGCGCGCATTCGATGGAAAGCCATCCATACCAGGGGGTTAAACCAGTGAAGCGCCTGCAGCGCCAGCATGACCCAGCCGGTCAAGACATCGCCGCGCTTGATGTGGGCCAGCTCGTGTAGGAACACGTGGCGCATTTCCTGGCGCGTGAATCGCGAAGTAAACCCGGCGGGCAGCAGCAGCCGCGGACGGATGAAACCAAAGAGCGTCGGGCTTTCCATCGCGGATGTCTCGACCAGGGTGACCGGTGTGACTACGGCGATCAGCCGCTTGCAATCCTCCAGCAGGTTGAGCGTGGGCTCGTCCAGCAAAGGACGGCGCTGGGCGATCCGCCGGTACAGCCGATAATGGCTGAGCGTGGCGTAGCCCGCGAAGCCAAGCGCGCCTGCGGACCACAGCCAAAGGATCCAGTTTACGCCCGCCGCAGACCGTGGCAGGGCATTGCTCCCGAGGGTCGAGGTTGGGAATTCGGTCGCCGAGACAAGAGCCCTCTCGGGCGGCGCGTCCGGGGAGGCGGGTGGCATTCTCAAGAGATTGAAAAGGCTGGCAGGAGAAGGGATCGTCCATGGCAAGGCCAGCCGAAGCAGGACCAGAAGCCAGAGCGCGTAGCGCCACCGTGGCTGAAGACGCCGACCGCAAAGCCACTGCGCCGCCAACACCAGAAAGATGAGAATCGATGCCTGGCCGGACATCTTCAGCAGCGCGGGCGGATTGACGTAGAGAGCTTCCATGGCGTTGGTTAGTCTGGGTTTTTGAGCAGTCGCCGCAGTTCGTCGATTTCCTCGGGAGAGAGCTTTTCGCGCTCGACAAAATGAGCGAGCATGGGCCGCAAGGAGCCGCCGAAGACTCGGTCCAGAAACGACTCGCTGGCGGCATCGACACATTCTTCGCGCCGCACCAGCGGGCGATAAAGGTAAGCGCGTCCTTGCTTGCTGAATCCGAGGGCGCGCTTCTTGACCAACCGGTTCAGAAACGCCTTGACGGTACGGGGATGCCAGGAGGCGTCTGCTTTTTGAAGCGTATCGATGATCTCACTGGCGGCACAGGGAGCCTTGGACCACAGGACGTTCATCACCTCCCACTCGGTTTCGGAAATGCGCGAAATTTGGCTCATGGCGAGGTTAAAGATTATTCGTGGAATCCATAGGAGATTACAAATATAATCTACAGCGGTCAAGAGTGTTTTTTTGTTTCGGCGTACTTCGCCGCTCCGCCGCGGAGACGGACGGAGTTGGTCCTGGCATCGCCGAACGATGCCAGCGGGTAGCCGTAGGCGGCGCGTTGAGCGCCGACTACGGTCGAGCGCGGAGAACGGAATGGCGTCGCGGAGCGCCGCTTGAACCAGCTGCGTCGCGGTGGGAGGGATGTTTTCAGGCGTCGCTGGCGCGACGCAATCGTGCGCTTGGCGCATGGATCCGTGGTTCCGCTCGGCGCGGAACCACGGCTACCGTCACCTCGCCGCTCCGCGGCGGAGACGGGCGGAGATGGTCCCCGCATCGCGGAGCGATGCGTTGATGGTAGCCGTAGGCGGCGCGTTGAGCGCCGCCTACGGTCAAGCGCGGAGAACAGGGTCGCGTCGCGGAGCGCCGCTTGGACCAGCCGCGTCGCGGTGGGATGGATGTTTTCAGGCGTCGCTGGCGCGACGCAACCGCGCGCTGGGCGCTTGGGTCCGTGGTTTCGCCCGGCGCGGAACCACGGCTACCGTCACCTCGCCGCTCCGCGGCGGAGACGGGCGGAGATGGTCCCCGCATCGCGGAGCGATGCGTTGATGGTAGCCGTAGTCGGCGCGTTGAGCGCCGCCTACGGTCAAGCGCGGAGAACGGGGTCGCGTCGCGGAGCGCCGCTTGAACCAGCCGTGTCGCGGTGGGATGGGTGTTTTCAGGCGTCGCTGGCGCGATGCAATCGCGCGCTGGGCGCGTGGATCCGTGGTTCCGCTCGGCGCGGAACCACGGCTACCGTCGCCTCGCCGCGCGGTGGCGGCTGCGGGCGCCGAGTACTTTGCCTTGATTTGATCCGGTCCTTGTGCAAGACAGAGCCTATCTTATGAATCGAGCGATGTTATTGGTAATTAGTTTGGGCCTCGGATTGAGCGCGGCCAAGGCGGCGCCACTGGATGTTTACGTGGCCGTCGATGGCAAAGACAACTGGTCGGGAGGCTTGGCTTCGCCTTCCCCTGACGGCAAAGATGGTCCGGTGGCGACGCTGGAGGCCGCGTTGGCGGTTGCGCGGCAGGCTCGTCAGGGCTCGGCGGCGGCCGTTGATGGCATCCGAATCCGGGTTCGAGGGGGAACGTATTTCCTGGCGCGTCCGGTTCGTATCGGACCCGCCGACTCCGGCGCTGGAGCAACGGCGCCGCTTACGATTGAAGCCTACAACGGAGAAAAACCAATCATCAGCGGAGGGCGTCGTATCACCGGTTGGCGCAAGGTGGAAGGCAAACCGGGGCTCTGGCAGGCTGAGATTCCGGAGGTCCGATCGGGCCAATGGTATTTTCGCCAGTTGTTTGTGAATGGCGAGCGCAAACAGCGCGCGCGGACTCCCAACCAGGGTTTCTACCGCATCGCGGGCGCAAGTCCGTCGGGGGAGCGGGCGCGGTTCGCGTTCAAAGAGGGCGACATCAAAAAGGCGTGGGTCGAAGCTGGCGATGTGGAAGTCGTCGCGCTGCTGGCCTGGGCGGACCTGCGCATGCCCATTCGCGCGGTGGACGAAGCCGCCCGGGTGGTCACGCTGTCGGGCGCGCCACAGCCCTCCAACAAGGAAGACAATGCGCGCTACTATATCGAGAATGCCGCTGAGGCGTTTGACATGCCCGGCGAGTGGTACTTGGACCGTAAGACCGGCGCGGTGAGCTATTGGGCCGAGCGCGGCGAGACCATGGACTCAGCCGATGCGATTGCCTCCGCGCTCACCGAGTTGGTACGGATGGAGGGCAACTTTGACGCCGGAAAACCCGTTCATCACGTCACGTTACGGGGCCTGACTTTCTGCCACGCGGACTGGTCGCTGGAGCGCGATGGATACGCCGATACCCAGGCGGCGGTGGCTATCCGGGGCGACCTGTTCGCCGCCGGCGTGGTGGACTGTGGCATTGAGGACTGCGCGTTCGCGCATTTGGGGGGATATGCGATCGAGTTGGGCAAGGGCTGCCAGCGAGATCGCGTGGTGGGCAACACGATGTTCGACTTGGGCGGCGGCGGCGTCCGCATAGGTGAAACCCAGGCGTCGCAGGCGCCTTTTGAGCAGAACCATGGCCACACGATCACGGACAACGAGATCCACCACGGCGGCCTGGTCTATCCCGCTGCTGGCGGCATCTTCATTCTGCAGAGCGGCGACAATCGCGTCGCCTATAACCATATCCACCATCTCTATTACACGGCGGTTTCGGCGGGGTGGACTTGGGGCTACCAGGAATCGCCCTGCCACGGAAACGTGATCGAATTCAACCACCTTCACGACCTGGGCCAAGATAGGTTGGCCGACATGGGCGCGGTCTATACGCTTGGCATCCAGCCGGGCACCGTCGTCCGCAACAATCTCATTCACGACGTCAACGCCTGGAACTACGGGGGGTGGGGTCTCTATACGGATGAAGGCAGCACCGGGATTATCCTGGAGAACAATGTGGTTTACCGCTGCAACCACGCCGGGTTTCACCAGCACTACGGACGGGAGAATATCTTCCGCAACAATGTCTTCGCCTTCAACCGCGAGAACCAATTAATGCGCAGCCGGGAGGAAGGCCACACGTCCTTCTTGTTTACTAATAACATTGTTTATTTCAACTCGGGCAACCTCCTTGGCGGCAATTGGGGCAATGACCACTACGTCATGGATCGCAACCTCTATTTTGATTGCCGCTCCAGCGCGGATGGCCGGGCATTGAACTTCTCAGGCGCCAATCTTGAGCAGTGGCGCGGACGCGGACACGACCTGAATTCGCAGGTGGCTGACCCGCTCTTTGTCGATCCCGTCCACGACAACTTTCAGTTGCGCCAGGATTCGCCGGCGCTCGCGCTGGGCTTCAAGCCCATCAATATCGCCCTGGTCGGAGTACGCCCGGCGGGCGCGCGGAAGTAACACCCGACGCCGCCAGCACCGCGCGAAACCCCCGTTTCAGTTGCCGGCGGGCGATGCTCGCCATCACGGCATCCAGCGCGATCCCCAGAAGGAACCAAAACGCGAGCATCAGTCCGAGCCGATCCATTGTCAGTCCCGGTCCCATCGACAGGAATATAACAGGGAGGAGAGCGACCCAGGGGGCCGGTAGAATTCGCCCGAGAGCGCCCAGAACCGCGCGGTGATGGCGATCGGCGCGCAAGGCCAACCAAATACCCACCGTGGATAACGCTCTGAAATCCGCCGCCAACGCGAGCATGCCGCCCAGAAACAGTTCCACGAAAACGACGGCATCCCCGCGCGGGCGAATCTGCAACCTTTCGGCGCAAAGCGCCGCGGCCGCGGCGAGTCCCAGGTTCACAAGCGCCAACAGCCACACCCACCCGGCGAAGTGCCGCCTCAGCGCCCGGGATTGGCCGTCCAGGATCTCCGCTTCCGTGAGCGGGCTAACCAGGAGCAGTTCGAGCGCTCCGCTCTGCCGGTCTTCGCTCAGTTGCCGCGTCGCCTCCATCGCGACCAGACACTTGAAAACCTGGTGCAATCCGAACGCCGCGAAGAGGGCGACGATGAACGCTTGCACGTGGTTCTTCGCGACGATGGAGAGGATGAAGAAACAGAGCCAGATGCCGAATAACGCCTGGAGGAGCGTCCGGCCGCGTTTTCCGAACCCCAGTCGGCGGCTAGCCAACCAGAGAAAGGGGTTGGTGTTCAGGGCTCTCGGTTTGGGGGAAGTAGCCCCTCGGCTGTCGTATCCCGGTGGAGAAGGTTCGCCGCAGCCGACCGCCGCATGAAAGCGGTTCTTTCCTTGTAATCCCCGTGGCAGGAGCCATGTTGCCAGCGCGAGGAAGCCTACCCCCAGCCATCCCATAGTTTGCACCGAGTTCCAAAACAGGCGCTGGCCCGCTGCGGACGCGTAATGAGAGTCGAGCGCGCTGATAAACGCAAAGCCTGGGCTTGGCAGCAACAGGAGGTTCGTCCAGACCCGGTGAAACGCGATGATTTGAAGCCAATGCGCCGCCGGGGCGATGCCGGCCAGGAATACCATACCCAGGAAGGTCCCGGCCATTGCCTCCCGCGCCTGGCAACTCAAGGCGGAGACGAACATCCCCAAGCTGAGCGAGAGGAACAGGGCCACCAGCAGGACTAAGACCATGCGCCAATACGCTCCCTCCGTCACACCGCCCAAGAGGATCGGAAGCGCCAGCACCGGGAAAATCGCCAGCAGTCCGTAAACGGAACGCAGCGAGGTGGCCGCCAACTTCCCCAGCACTACGTCATAGGACCTTAAGTCCGTCAGGAACAATAGCCCCAGGGTCTCTTCCCGTTTCTCCTCGCTCAAACAGTCTGCGGTAAGGAAGACGCCTGCCAGCATGGCGAATCCCAGCGCCAGCGCGCCCATGGCCAGGAATAGCATCTGACTTAATTGCGCCTTCGGGACGGAACGTCCAGTTCCGAGCAGAACCATCCATACTAACGCCACAATCAAGGCGGCAAGAAACCGGGTCCGGTACGTGTCGGGCCGTCGCGCGGCGACGCGCAACTCCCGCTCGACAATGGGCAGAAAAGTCATCGCCCCGGGCGGTGGAAGCCAGGATCGGCGGGATTACCCATCGCGCGCGGTATGCGGGACGACGCCCAAACGAGGCCTTTTGCTCAGTGAACCGCCAGGTTGGCGAGAGTTTCCTGCAGTTTGAGCTGTTCGGACTTGTTCGCTCGCAGTCGTTTATCGTGGAATGCCGGAAGGAGTTTGTCCCACACGACATTCAGTTCGGCCTGCATGTCCCGCGTGTCTGCCGTGATGGCGACCACCGCGTCCAGGTCGGGCATAACGATGCAAAACTGCCCGTTCGCCCCATCGCCTCGGAAGGCATGATGCCGGCAACGCCAAAACTGAAATCCGTAGCCCTGGTCCCAATCCTTCGTCGGATCGCTGCCGTTGGAAACCTGCTTGCTGGTCGCTTGTTCAACCCAGGTTGACGGCACGATTTGTTTGCCGTTCCATTTCCCCTTTTGGAGATAAAGCTGGCCAAACTTTGCGATGTCCTCCGTGCGAATCTTCAGCCCCCAGCCGCCAAACGAAACGCCCTGCGGACTGGATCCCCACTCAGGGTTGTCGATGCCCAGCGGCTCGAACAGCCGCGGACGCAGATAATCCAGCACCGTTTGTCCCGTCACTTTCTGCACGATGGCTGAAAGCATGTAGCTGCCCGGCGTGTTGTAGAGGAAATGGGCGCCGGGTTTATGGGGGACCGGATGCGCGAGGAAGGCCTGGACCCACGGCGTGTTGGTCGTGTACTTCACCTCGATCTCGTGGCCGCTGGTCATCGTGAGGAGATCCCGCACCCGCATGGCCTTGAGTCTTTCGGAAGGCTCCGCCGGCGCATACTCCGGGAAGAAGCTCAACACGGGATCATCGACGGTTAGCTTCCCTTCGCCAACGGCCAGTCCAACCGCCGTCGAGGTGAAGCTCTTGCTGAGCGAGTGCAAGACGTGCGGCTGGTCGGCCGCCTCCGGCTTCCACCAGCCTTCCGCCACCACGCGGCCGTGGCGCACCAGCATGAAGCTGTGCATGTTGGTTACTTGGCGATTAGCCGCCTCGACATACTCCCGAATGCCCGCGGAGGAGACCCCCTGGCTTTCGGGCGCGCTCCGTGGCAAAGCGATTGCGGCCCCCCGCGCTGGATAATGAACCCCCAGGAGCATGACAGCGGCGAACGTCGAGAGTCTGAAAAAGTCTGAATGGCTCTTCACGGGCGTCAATGTAAAGCCTGACGTCAATCCGTCCAGCACGCTTTTGATCGCGGGCGAGGACGTCCGCCAGTAACGGGTTGGGGTTGCGCGACCCCGCGCAAACAGACTATTCTGCCCGCGTAGCCGGTGGCGAACTTCCATCGGCGAGCTTTAATTCCTTATGAAAAATTCAGTTTCCTCCTCTCTTTCCCGACGGACCTTCCTCGCGATCTCCGGTGCGCTTCCCGCGGCCTTCGCGGTTCAGACTTCGGGTCGCGCCTCGGCGGCGGATGCTGCTGGGTCGGCCTCGAAAAAGTGCCCCGTTGGCCTGGAACTCTACTCGGTGCGGGGCGAATTAGGACGCGACCTCCCGCTGACGCTCAAGACCGTTGCCAAGTTCGGTTACGAGGTGGTCGAGTTCTACTCGCCGTACTTCAACTGGACGCCGGTTTACGCCAAAGAAGTGCGGGCGCGGATGGACGATCTCGGCTTGCGCTGTTATTCGACGCACAACGGGTTCGAGTCGTTCACCCCGGCGGAGAACCTCGCGCGCGCCATTGAATTAAACCAGATTCTCGGGACCCGCTACCTGGTGTTGGCGGGCGCCCCCGGCGGCACCAGCGGAGTGGACGGTTGGAAAAGCTTCTGCGAAAAGCTAACCGCCGCGGTCGAACAATTGAAGCCGCATGGTTTGGGCGCGGGGTATCACAATCACCAGGCGGAATGGGCCAAATTGGAAAACGGCCAGCGCATTCTCGAGGTGGTGGCGGCGAACACGCCCCGGGAATTCGTGCTGCAGTTAGATGTCGGCACCTGCATGGAAGCCGGCGCGGACCCGGTCGCCTGGGTCAAGGCCAATCCGGGCCGCATCAAGATCATGCACCTTAAGGATTGGGCGCCGGGCGGGGACGCCGACGGGAAAGGCTATCGCGTCCTGTTCGGCGAGGGCGCGACGCCTTGGAAGGAGTTGATCGCCGCGGCCCGCTCCGTCGGCGGCGCCGAATTTCTCCTGATCGAGCAGGAAGGCAGCCGGTTTTCGGAATTTGAGACGGCCAAACGTTGCTTGGAAAACTGGAAGGCGATGTTCGGAGAAGCGTGAGGGAGGCGCCTATTTTGGCGCTGGGCGGGTTTGGGGCCAATCGCCTGCGGCGGGCTCGCCCTGGCGGTTCGCGCTCGAACCTACTCCGCCGTGTTCGGCAGGAATGGGCGGGGGAGTCTTCGCCATCCGGATCGAAAAAGGTCCAGCGGGGGGATCTGACTTAACCAAACGGATTAGGGCGGGGCTAATCCCCGGTTTTGGATCCCTTATGTTCGACGTTGCGCGGCGGGGGGATCGGTGCTAAAACTATCTAATGCAAGCATAACTACTAGCGCAACTACTAGCTTGATACCTCTATGAAAAAATCACCCTCAACATCACTCCTAGCGGCCAGCCTGCTGGCCTTGAGTTTGAGCGGTTTCGCTCAGACCTACGTTTATCAGCCTACCAACCTGGCCGGCGCCGGGTTGTCTTACATCGTTCCGGATACGTTTATCTGGTACGGCTACACCAATCACGTCACCGTTGGCCCGGTGAACATTGGCGACCAACTCGGCAACAACGGCAACTGGGAACCCTACTGTGGAATCCTGGGGGACAGCCACTTCCTGTTCGGCTTTTGCAGCTACGCCCTCGATGGCTCCGCCACCCCGTCTTCAACCCCGTCGGATTCCAATCCAACGCCGCTGGGCCGCCAGCAATACTATGTTGCCGTCGTGCCCGTCAACGGCGGCGCCCCCAAGGTGGCCAGCGCTTTCTATGACGATTACGGCCATCCCTTTACCAACGAAATCACCGTCCGCCAAAACGGCAACCCGTTTCATGTGACCGGCGATAAACGTTACGGTGGCACGAACTATATGGTCGGCGGCGAAGCTTCGCCCAACGAATGGAGGGGCGTCAGCGGGAGCTTCCCCAACGCCACGAACTTTTTCGATTCCGATCAACGCTGGGATCACCCGGTATGGGCGTCAAAGGGTTTGGCTGCCACCACGGGCCAGAACAGTCCTACGGGCGATAACGCCAACCGCTACGCGATCGCCCAGAATTTTGGCATCGACCCCAATAATCTGGCGCACGGTCCGTATGAACTCGGCAAGACCTTGGACGTCACCCTGAGTTCGCAAACGAACTTTTTGGGGTAACGTTGTCACCACCGGCAACCAATACGGCCGGTGGGGTGGAGATTTGGCCTGCCTTAGCGACGGGAACTTTGTTTGCGCCATCGAGGACCGGACGGGCTTTTTCCCTGGTTCCGCGGGACAAAACAGCGTGGTCGCGATCATCCGGCCGGACGGGTCGTTCGTCAAACCGTCCTGGATGATCGCCCCGAAAAACTTCTGGACGGGCGTGGCCGCCTTCAAGGGCGGTTTCTGCGTGCGCGTGGGCAGCTTCACCCAGAGCGACTGGGATTCCGGCAATTACCCTAATGTGATGGTCACGCCCTCGGGCGCTGATTCGCTGCTGTTCTTCTATGACAACCTCGGCAATTGCTACGCGACTAACGCCATGGTCGCGAGCAGCGGCGAGTCTTGGTCCAACGCCGGTTCCCGCGGGGACGGTACGGGGTTTGCCTCGGACGTCCGCAGCCATTACGTTTACTACGCGGACAAGGTCCCGAGCAGTTCTGGAGACGGCGTGGTCGGGATATGGGATGGGCGAACGGGCGCGTTCGTCACCAACGTCACTTGGACGACGACCGATCCCACCGTGCATTCGATCGACCGGTTCGGCATCGCCGTTGATGCGCTGGACCGGTTCTGCGTGGCTACGGATATGCAATTCGACAAGAGTTTTCCGTCTTGCTATTATCAAGACGCGGCGCGAGTGGGCCAGTTTGATGGGACCAATGTAACCTGGTTGACTCCGATGTTCTTCCCCTTCGTGAATCATGAAACCAATGTGGACAATCTGCTGGGCATCGAAACTGGCGTTTGCCCCTACGTTATGATGAATACCAAGGAGATCTGCATCTGCGCCAAGGCCTTTGCGAATAGCACCAACAACCCGGCCGCCGGGCCGGATACTTATAGTTGGGATTGCGACGGCCCGGGCCAGGGTTTCTGTCCCCCGGGAAATCCCAAAATTGATACGGGCGGCAACGATCGCACCTTCATTTACACGATCTTTACCCATCCCGCGCCCGTCGATTCACCCAAACCGACCGTCACGCTCGCGACCTCCGGTGCTGCCGCGACCCTTTCCTATCCATGGGAGGCGGGTCTCTTCCGGTTGCAGCACAAGACCACTTCGCTGGCCACAGCGGGAGGCTGGAGTGACGTCAGCCCGCAGCCCGCTCTGCAGCTCCAGGGAACCGACCAGAATCCGGTGGCCTTTTATTTCAACGTGGCCATTGGCAACGGCGACGAATATTTCCGACTCGTTCGGTAGGAATCGCGCCTGAGCGGAAGTTGGGCCAGAAGAACCATCGGCTGCCGGTTTACCCCGGCAGCCTTTCCGAACCGGGCGAGGCTCCGTTAGCCGGCCCGCCCGCAAGCCGTTTCCGGCGCTGGTCGCCAGATCTCGCCGGTGTCAGTCAGTCCGTTCGGGGCGGCGCCGCGCTCAGCGGCAAGCGGTAACAGGCCGCCTCGCGGTCATTGCGAACCAGCAAGAGGTCTCGGACGAGGGCGGGATTATTCCAGGTCTTTCCAACGAGCGCAGGGAACCGTGACCGCTCGCGGGGTCTTTCAGGGCTGACCTCCACCAGTACGACCTCGCCCGATTCAGCCTGAACGAGGAGAAGATCGTCCAGGAGAAGGACTTGGCCGTGGCCGTAACGCCCCTCCTTCCACTCGCGGTTGCCTTGCTCCAAATCCACACAGGCCAGCACCCCATCGTCGAGGCCATAGACGTAATGACCCCGGCGGACGAGGTTGGTGAACTTGGGTTTCAGGTTGCGGTTCTTCCAGAGCGCCACCGCCGACCAACCTCCGGCGGAGGACCGATCGATCTTCAACATCACGCAGCCGACTCCGTAACCTGCGGCGATGAAAACCCGGTTGGTATCGACCACCAGCGGTTGAGTGGCTTTGGCGAATTCCCCAGGCCACGAGTATTCCCATAGGATCTCGCCCGTGCGCGGGTCATGCCCGGTAACGCTATGGGCATTGACCATCAGGATTTGCTCTTGGCCGGACAGGGATGCCAGCATGGGCGAGCAATAACTGGCCCGGTCGCGGCCGGCTTGCCAGGCCGGTTTGCCGCCGCCCGCCTCGTAGGCGAGGAGCGTTTTTTCGCGCTGTTCTCCGCCGGTCACCAATACCAAATCCTGTACCACCAGCGGCGAACAACTTTTGCCCCAGGTGAGGTTGGATAGGTGGTTTTCCCCCAAGACATCGCGGGACCAGATCAACCGGCCAGTCGCTTCCTCCAGGCAATCCAGAAGGCCGGTGGCCCCCAGGGCATAGACACGGCTACGGTGAATCGTCGGGGTAGCGCGCGGGCCATCGCCGCCGAGCGCCTCGGTGAACCGAGTGTGATTGGTATGCGCCCACAACCCGCGGCCGGTCTCCAAGTCGTAGCAGACGATTAGCTCCTCTTCGCGTCGTTGTTCCTGGGTGATCGCATGAGGGCCCGACACCGCGAAGCCCGACCAACCCAAACCGATGGGCTGCCGCCAGAGGGCGGTGGGGGGCGCGTGGTCCCAATCGCGCCCCAGCGAAAGTCCGGCGAGAATTCCCGAGCGATCCGGCCCGAGAAACTGGCCAAAGTCACCCGCCCGCAACGGGGCCTTCGCGTCGGGGAGGTTTGCAGCAGCGGCCTCCGGTTCCAGCGGGAGCGGACGCCCCACCCCTTCTGGCTTGGGCGACCACTTCCAGACCAGGCGCGGGATCCCGGAACCGCCGATCGAGCCTTCGATCCGCGTGAGCTTTCCCACGCCCAAATAGAGGCCTGCCAGAACCCCGGCGCTGAGCAGCGCCAGCAAGAAGCGCGTTCGCCAGCGCAGCCCCGTGAAGAAGATATACCAGAGGCCCAGTAACAGGACCGTCAAGAGGCCAATGCCGATCAGAATGGGTTCGATAAACTCGATCTCGCGGGCCCGCAAATAAGCGGCGGTTCCCCCCGCCAATACGACCAGGGTCGCCGGCATCCACCAGCGCATTTGACGAGGACGGGGATCGAGGCTCATATCTCACCGAGTCTGCCACAGGTTTACGGAAACACAAGGCGGCCGAGGGCGATTCGTGTGATCCCGGGGAGCGTCCCTGGAGCGCGCATCGGCACTTACTGTCCTGGCGCCGGACGTCGCTCCAGCAGCAGATCCAGTTTTCCCGAGGTATTAGGGCTGAGGCGAATGGTCCCGTTGTCTAATAATCGGCATGAACCTCCGCCAGGAGCCAGCCTGAGCTGATAGTCCATCCCGGAGACATGATAACCGACGCTATTCGGCGCAACCCTCTGGACGGCCGACTTTTGTTGCGGACCTCCGACCATGTTCCACGCCCAGTTCAGCGGCTGGCCTTGACTATCAATACCCGCGCAGGCGACTTCGGTCTCGCCACAAACCATGGAGAACCCTCCGCCTCCGCGAAGGGGTTGGTTGATAGATAACGTGGTCGCGCTCAGTTCCTTGACCGCCGGCGGGCCATCCGCCGCCATCGGCGTGGTTTCACCGTTGGATGAGATCAAGACCGGCCAAATGCCCGCCTTTTCAGTTCCCGACCAACGAGCCCCATCCATCACGGGCAGCGTTCCATACTCCAGGGAGGTTTCGGTGAGAGCGGTGTCGTGGGTTACGGAGACCAGGTTTTCGTCAAACAGGTGGAGGTCACGGATGAAAAACCCGCCATCTTCCCAAAGCACGTTGAGGCGATAAAAGCGGCTGTCGTACCAGACCGTTTTGCGGTCTTGATGTTTCCAATCGTCGAGGCAAACCACGGCCGTGGGTGGCGTGAGGGGAAAGTGACGGCGAAACCACTGGCCCGATTGCGCCAGCGTCTCCACCCGAATTTCTCCCGCCTTGACCTGCTTAGCCAGCAAGGCGATCTGCAAGGTCAGGCCCGTCTTCATCGCCTCCCAACCAAACGAGTTCTCCTGTCCGGCCTGCGCGTAGCCGAAGGCCAGAGCCGGTTGATGGATCAGATTTTTCATGAACCACGCCACCCAGTCCGCCGAACCTCCCGCCTGGGGATAGACCGGTTCGAGGGTGAACATGCCTGGGGTGGTGCCATGCTGGTAGATCGGATCGCTGCCGAGCATCCGAAAGATCGGCACGTCGATTTGTTCCGCCTTGGTCTGAGCCGGCATATACGCGTTACGGCGGCTGGGATAGTAGGCTTGGTTCCAATAGCCGCCCCAGAGCGTATAGCCATCGGTGCCCACCTGGTCTTTGCAATTGCAGGAGGCCACAATGCCGTAACGCTCGGCCAGGTACGCCAAGGTGACTTCATCAATGAACCAAGAGCCGACCGTGCGCGGATAATAGCCAAAGATCGCCTTGAAATCGGTCATGTAAACGTCCACTAACTTGCGCCGTTCCTCCGGCGTGTAGCCGGGAGAAAAGCCGACATTCGCCGCCCAATCCCAATCAAAACGACCCCGCCATTTCAGGCCGGCCTTTTCCGCCAGCGGCCGAGGGATTTCCCACCAGGCCGCGATCTCGTCATTGGTTCCCAATTGCCCTTGCAAGAGTGTTTGATAGCGGGGGTTGATCAAGGCGTCATATTGCAGAGCCCACGTGGCAGGTAGGTTAGCCTCTTTAATCAACTGTATTTGCCGCCGGGTCGCTTCAAAGAGAACCTGCTCGGAGTCAGGCAGGCGAGAATCGGAGTTGCGCGCGAAATTGTAAATATTAACGATGCGCGGCGCGGCGGCGTTCCGCGCCGGCGTGCCGTCTGCCGACGCCCCATCGTTGACCCGCGCGTCGCCATACGCGGCCAACCGGCGCAGGCGCGGCTCGGCGATCGACTGAAGGCAGCGCCACCGGATCCGGCTTACCTCGACCGGGCTGAACCGGTCGATCTTTTTGTGGCCAATCGACGCGCCGCGACACAGCTCCTTCCACTGCCCGGCCGCTTCCCCTTCGAGCACATATTCCCGCACCCGCTCGCCTTCAAGGATATTTTCCATCGTGACGACCTGATCGATGCGCGCGGGCCGGGCCAAGGCCAACTCCACCACCTTTCCGTTGCCATTGGTCTCGCCGATACTCGCGCCGAATCGCCGCCGAATCTCGTCCCCTAACTCCCGATACCGCTTCACATCCGACGCGGGAATCAGGCCGTCCGCATCCGGATTGGCATTCAGCAGGAGATTGCAGTTGCGCCCCACGGAGCGGTAGTACCGGTCCATGAGCTGGTCCACCGAATAAAGGCGGGACTCGGTGTTAGGTTCCCACATCCAGATCCCCTGGCGAATTGGCACGTCGCATTCGCCTGGCAGCCATTTCGGGCCGTTAGGATCGCCGGCGCCGTTGTAGTCGCGAACTTCGGGTACCGTGGCCCAGCAAGGGTAGGGCGCCACGCCGTCTTCGTTGCCGATCCAACGGATCGTGGCCGCCGGCCCCTGAAAAACAATCGCGTTGGGCTGAAGCCGGCGCAGGATGGGTAGCATGTCGGGCCCGCCTTTGGCTGGGTCGAGGACGCCGCCATCGAACCAGATTTCCATCAGGTTTCCATAATTGCCCCACAACTCCGTGAGCATTCCCTCGCAAATCTTAGCGTACCGGGTCTGCTTCTCAGGGTCCCCGCCTTTACCCCGATTGACCAGCCCGGGATTATCCACCTCCAAGTAACCGTTGCAACCCATGTGGGCATAAATGCCGGGCCGGATGCCATATTTCTGGCATGAGTGGACGAAGTCGCGCACGATGTCCCCCTGGCCATTCCTGTAAGGCGACTGCTTCATACCGTAGGGATAGAGATCGCTCTGCCAGCACATGAACCCGCTGCCATGCTTGGCGACCAGGACGGCGTACTTCGCACCCATGGCCTGGGCCGCTTCCATCCACTGATCGGTGTCGAGTTTCCTGGGATTGAAGCTACTGGCATCCGGACGATTCTCATACTGGCGATGGTCCCAGCCCGGTTTGAATACGGGCATGTCATAATGGATGAACATGCCCAATTCCAGATCCTGCCACGCGGCCTGTTCCGGCGTGGGCCGCGCCAGCTTCACCTCGGCCGACGGAGCGGTGGAAGCGGCGCAGAGGAAGCCCAGCAAAGCGGCAGTCAGGCTCCATCGGAGGGTAAAACGGTGATTAGTGTTTTGGCGCATAGTGATTCGTGGTTTTCCTTTAGGCTACGGAGGGCTACCGAGGGGTGGCATTGCGTTGTTGGATGGCCTGGACGATGGCGTCGGCGAGGGCTTTCATGCCCTTGTCTCCCGGGTGCGCGGCGACCCCATCGTGGGTGAAGGATCGTTCCGAGCGCGCGGCGTTGGCGGCATCCCGTCCCAACAGGCCAGCGTCGACGAACAGGCCGCCGGCTTCCTCACACGCCTGGCTGAGCGCCTGGTCCTTGGCCGCGTCCGCCCAGAAACTACTCCGCACCAGCACGAGCGGGTGGCGTTTCGCCAAGGCGCATCTCAGGATGTTCATCACGCCGGCCTTGAAGGCCGCCTTCGCCTCCTCGGAACCGAGCGCGGGGACGTTCTCACCAATGGCCAGAATTACTAAATCGGGGTCGAACGCAAAGGAGTCCTTGAGTTGATTGTCCACGTCGTACGTTGCGTAGCCGCGCTCAAAATCCGCGATGTTCCTTACCAGGATCTGAGGCGCGGAGCCGGCCTGCTGGGCAAGGGCGCTTGCCACGAGATGGACATAGTCTTTGTCCTCAGAACTGGCCGCCATCCCCCAATTGCCGGTCCAGCCGATGTCCGCTTTGGGCCCGTGCAAGGTGATGCTGTTACCCAGAAACAAGATCTTGTGGATGGCCGCGGGCTTGACCTCCGGCTCGGCAGTGACCGGGAACATGGAGATCCGGAACTTGGCGCAGCCATAAGGAATGAGCGTGATGGGTTCCGCCGGTTTCGCGCGGACGGCGGGCAGGAGCGGCAGGCGTGGGGCTTCCGGATCGGGGTTCCAGGCAATTTCGACCCCGTTGGCCCGTAGCTTGAGTGGAGCGCTCAAAGGCCAGTCCCACCGGGCCGGCATCGCCGCGCGTTCGACCGCCAAGCCAGGGTCCTGAACATCCAAGGCAAATCGCCAACGGGCGGACGCATCCGGAGTGTTGGCGTCCGTGGTGTCCGGGATGGGCAGCGCGAAGAGCAGCGGTCCGTATGAAACCGAGGCGTAGGGAACGCCCCGGGTGCTGGTTTCCTCCGGAAGCGTCACTTGGGTGGCGCGGTGCGCGCCGTCGTAAGGCGGTCCCGCCGCCGCGTCGCGCCCTCGGTGGATGCTCGGGGTCATGGGAAGCCGTAACCGAACGGTATCGCCCGGCTTCCAGCTTCGGCTGACTCGAGCAAAGCCCCGGGCGTTCCGCTCAACCGCGACCTTCTTGCCGTTCACGCTTAGGGTGGGAGCCACGCACCAGCCGGGAATGTGAAAGTCCAGCGGGAAAGCGGCCTTGCGAGCCGGTTGCACGGTGAAATCCACCGTGTCGTTGAACGGATAATCGGTCTGGCAGGTAATCACCACCGGCACCCGGTCGGCTGCCAGCGCGGTCACGCGACAGGGACCGTAGCAAACCGCTGCCAGGCCGTTGTCATAAGTTGCCATCCACAGGTGCGTGACAAACCAGGGCACAATGCGGTTGAGGGCGGCGGTGCAGCAGAGTGGCGAGTGCTTGGGTTGGTAGGCGCCGCCCGCGGCCCGGGGTCCATGGGGAAAGTCGGGCGACAGGTTGGCGAGCCGGTTGGGGCTCTGGAAATAGACGTGGGACTTGAAATCGCGCGACACCGCGGCCGGTCCCGCATTGAAGAACGCCCGCTCGAGCCGATCGGCCATCCGGCCTTCGCCCGTCACCTGGAGCAGGGCAACCTGGCTCCAAATGTAGCCGGCGACATCGCAGGTCTCGCTGCCGCGAAAGGCGCCCGGGGGACCATACCACTCATCGGAAACCGGCACGCCGTAGGGTTGCATGGCGACACGCTCGAGCAGTTCGTGCCAGCCGACCGCCGCCTGGAGGTAGCGCTGGTCGCCGGTCCACAGATAACCTACAGCCCAAGGCGTCGTGCTCTCGATGAATTCGACCCCGTGGGCGTTGTCCACCGTTGCGCCCGGCCTCAGGTCTGGCGCCTGGCGGTAGCGGTTTAGGCCAGGCAAAAGCTGGCCTTCCTTCTTGAACAGGGCGTCCAAAGCGTCCGCGATGCCCCGGTGGCCCGTCCAACAGTAGGTGTCAAACGCCGGCCATGGATTTGACAAATTGCCTGGGATCGACCGCAAGCAGTCTGGATCGCTACCGTAGGCCGCTTCGAGCGCTTCCAGAATGTGTTTATCACCGGACCCGGCATAGAATCCGGTCAGGGCGCGTCCGAGGAGGCCGCAGGCCCAGAGCGGCCAGCCCTCCAAAGCGGCGGTGACCGCTTTCCGGTCCGCGGGACTGTTCCGGTCGAGCCACCAAAGGAACAGCAGGCCATTGGTGTTCATGTGGTCGGCAACCGCGTAGAGCCGCCTTTGCGCCTGTTGGATCAGCGTCGGATCGTGAAGGGCAAAGCCCAGACGGGCCAGGCCATCGAACCAATAGCCGCCCCCTTCATAAGGCCACGCGCCCTTGTACCAAAGGAGGCCTTCACCGGTCATCTTGTGGTCGGGCGCCCAAGCCCGCTTGAACTCGTCGTCATACTCATCCATGTGACCGGTGAAGCCGTCCCGCGCGGCCAGGCACCAGTCGCGCAACCAGCCGGCGGGTTCGACGGCCCCGGGCGGCAACGGCAGGAACGCTGGCCGCGCTGTCGGCTCGAAGGGCCGCGAATAATTGACCGAGACCGGAGGGGGTGGCGCGACCGACGAATCGGCTGAGGACGTGGTTAATGCCAGGATCGTGCTGGAGACGATCAAAGGAAGTTGCAGGCAGGCGCTATTCATTCTTTATGAGGTTGACGATCTTAATGTCTCAGTTTGTACGTTCCACCGGCTACGGCCTCGAAGGTTTGGGATCGTCGCTAAGGTCCAGGCGCCGGTCCCACACATCGCCTTTCCCAAAGCGGAAGAGGATGCGGTCGGCCGTCTGGTACACGCTGACGGACAGATCTCCGTTGCCCAACAACAAGCCATCTTCGGCCGATAACACTCTCTCGTCGAGGGTGGTCACGTGCCCAGGCTTCGGCAAGGGCGTCTCCCCGTCGGCGGCGAACGAGAGGAAAGAGAGCCAACAGGCGGCGCCCACGCCGGCGTGCTTTAGGAGGTTCTTAGTCGTTTCACTCATGGCAGGAATTGGGTTTACAATGGCAGAATCATAGCGCCATTGATGGGGCTATTTCAAGAATGGTCTGGCGCGGGCCTCGAGCGCCCACCATCGGTCGCTAGACCGAACGACCTGTACGTACCCGCGCTTTGCGAAACCCCGAATCGGCCGCCTGGGCGAAAGTCTGAAAGCGGCTGGCGGCTCGCAGGCAAGACTCCCAAACGATTAGGTCGCATGGACCTCCTTCAGTAACCCACGGGCGGTTGAAAGCAACGGATGTCTGGGCTTCTGGGCTTGTGTGGCGGAGATTTGTTTTGACACCCCCGGGATTTCGGCAAAGGTGAAAGCCATGCGCATCATGCTTCCAGAAATTCGGAGCGCCCGGCGTAAGAGCCGCGGTTTGCGCCTCAGCCTCGGGGATTACCGGCAAGCTGCCTGCGGCTTCCCGCGGGGGCGAGAGGAAGGCAGGCCCCACCACCCCCTTTTGATTTGGAGGCTAAATGAATAAACGATTTAAGTTCAAGTTGCGCAGCGCCTTCATCCTGGCCTGGGCTCTTTGGCTGCCGACCGGATCCGTGTTGGCGGCGGAGCTGACGCTGGCGCTAAACGGATCGAGCGATTATTGAATTGTGATCCATCAGATGCCACCATGGGCTTTGGCGGCTTTGGTCCTGTGTTCACTCGGATCCGCCGGAACGGTCGGACCCGCCGCCGAACTCGAGCTCCGCCCCAGCATTGGAACCTCGAATGGGGTCAATATCGTCGAGTACTGGTCCGAAGCCGCACGGACACGTCCTTTACTCGTGGAATTCCGGCTACTGGTGGCTCCGACGGGAAATCCGCAAGCGGCTGGGCCTCACCGGTCCTGACCCGGTGGACGCGGCCATCGACCGGAGGTTCGGGGTGGTCCGGAAGGACGGCTGTTTGCGGCTGGAACCATAACGGGGGCATGTCCGCTTGCAGGCCTCCTTTAAAAAGTTGAGAATGCGCATATGGCGAAACCGAGCAACTCCTTGGGCGGCATGACGAATTTAGAGAACCAGTGGCCCGCGCCCGGCGCCAGTTCCAGGCGCAACGTACAAACCCGCCTTATCGGCCTGGCAGTGGCGACGGTTGTGGCCACGGTGGGACGCCTGGACGCGTTTCTCACCGAGAAACAAGGCTTGTCCAAGAAACCGGCTTTTATCGGCACGAGCCGAGGTGGGCAATACGCCTACACGCGGGCCACCGCTAAATGCCCGAAATATAGCACTCCTAACCTGGATTCGACTACAGGGGCCTCAAAAGAGCCCCGGTCCGAAGACCGGGGCTCGCGATTGCTCAAGTGAGCTGAAATTCAGCCGCAACCAGCTAATGGAGAGGGAAGTTGAACAGTGTCCAGGTCTGCCCAGCGGCATCGGTGAACGTCACCGTCCAGGTGAGGTCGGCGTTGGCCACGGGGACGCGCCGATCGATTTGGATTGTGAACGTGTCCGTGCTGGTCTTTTGTTGGCCGGCGGGCACTTCCGGAAAGCTCACGTTGCCGTCGATCACCGTCACTTGGGCGGGATGGTTTCCCAGGACTGCGGAAACCGCTTTCGCCGTGTTATTACCCGCATTCTCGATCACGAACTGGTACGTGTACTGCCATACGTTCGCATTGATCCGTTTGGACGAAACCAAAGGATAGCTGACGGGCTTCAGGTCGCTGACGACAATCGTCGTTTCTACGCTGGCAGTGGCGGTAAAGCCGAGATTGTCGGTAACCTTCAACCCGACGAAACCGCTGTAGGGGGTGTTCCAAGTATTCACCAGGGTAGGGCTGGTTTGTTGGGGACCGTAAGTTCCGTTACCCTGCAGATCCCATTGATAGAAGACAATGGTGCCGATGGGGCTCTTGTTTGGCGAGTAGGACTTGGAGCCGTCCAGGGTCAGCGGGACGCCCACCCGGCCGAAGTACGGGCCGCCAGCGTTCGCCACGGGGGCGACCCATTGGCTAGTGACGTGGACGGTGACCGAGGCGACCGCCGTCTCGCCCACGTTGTCAGTTACCTGCACCATCGCGGTGACATCGTAATCCTTGCCCATTTCAGGATAACCGCTAGGTTTGGGAATGACCGCCGTTACCGGGAAGTTCCCCTGGCGATCCGGACTGCTCCAGGTGGCGCCGTCGGTGGTGTCGAAGATCAACTTCCAGGTCACCAGGAATTTGCTCGGATCCTGGTGGGTTGAACCGCGGATGTCGAAGTTCACCGTGGTGCCAGGATTGACCGGATTGGGAGAGGCCGTTATCGCGGCCTGAGGACGCAAACTCGCCACAGTGGGCTCGAGGACCAAGATCGAGAATGGCGTGGCTGTGTCGGTATCCCAAGCATAGAAACCAGGCCAGCTCCCGTCGCCCTGCTGGTCATGGACCAGGTAGGTTGAGAGATCGGCATACCAATCGTAAGTTCCGACCTGGGTCACTTGAGAGACCGCGCCGCTGGCGTCGCGCGCGATACGCAAGGCTTTGGCAATTCCGTACATCGCGTAATAATTCGGCCCATCATTGCCGTAATTATCGATACCCCAGAAGGCGGGCCAACCGCCCCAGTCATACCCGTCCCACGTATGATAGTCACCATATGCGTCGTCCGCGGCAGTCGAGTTCCAGTGCCAGTTGGCGGCCAAGGAACCCAACGCCTGCTGGTACCAGGGATCGGTCTGCGGGATGCCCACATAAGCCATCATCGACAAGCCCGCGCCAGCGTGAGCCGGAGTTATTAGGGAAGAGTCCCAATAACCCCATCCGTTATAAGTGGGGTTCCAGCTATAGTGCAGCCAATGGTCCTTCAACTCGCTCTTGACCCAATCGGGGGCCTTGATTCCCCACTGCGCCTCCGCGGCTTCAAGCCCGATCACCGGCCATTGTCCCACCGAATTGTCGCCGTCCTCGGAGTTGGGGATATAGCGCCACCCGCCTTCCTGGGAACTGCCGGGATCCGCCTGCGCCCAAGCCGTGTAGCTGACCATGCTTTGCAGCACCTGGTAGTAGGTCCAACCCCCAATATAGGGCACCGAACTGGGCACGGTGAGATTGGGCGCGGCGCTACTGATTGGACCGGAGGCGGCGATCGCCATCATGAGCATGCCTTGAGGGTAGAATGAGTCGTCATCCGATCCGTTATAGCCTATGATGCCAGGCAGGTTGAACTGATTTGGGTTCATCCAATTGTACTGGTAGGAGTAATCAGGCGACATCGTCTGGGAAGTCCATAGCTGCCCGGAAGAATCCGGCGTGCGCCAATCGTTCAAAGACGTGAAAACGTAACTGAAACCATTGACCACCGTATCCAGGTAAATGTCGGTGCTGGGACTAAGAGGCGTGTGGCCATGGTTCTCGAAGGCCAGCAGCGACAGTGCCGTCTGGGCGGCGCCGTCGGTTTGGGTCGATGGGTTGACTGACCAGCCGCCTGACTGGTAGTGCCATCCATTTCCGAACCGGTCTTGGGTAAGGTACAAATATTTCAACCCACTTTCGATAGCCAGGTTGATTTGAACCTGCGAGTCAATCGACGGCCGGACGTCGATCCGCACTTGGGCGGAGCCGGAAGCACCAGTACCGTAATCGGTCACGGTCAACGTCGCCGTGTAGGTTCCTCCTGCGGCATAAGCATGCGGTGCGCTCAAGTGATAAGGGTCACCCACATTTTGCGTGTTTACAGGACTGCCGTCTCCGTAGTCCCAGGAGTAAGCGCCGCCGCCAGCGGAAAAATCGCTGCCAGTGACGTTGCCCCACACGTCCAAGGTATTGCCGGCCCAAGTGTAGGCGCTGTAATGGGTCGTATCGTAGATGCCGTCCGGCATGACTCGAACGGTGAGGGTTGGGATTAAAATCCCATTAGCCTTGAGGCCCTGTTTGACGTCCAGTTTTTGCCCTGTTTTGGAAACCGCTTGCGCCAACGTCGCGAGCAATAACACGCACGACAGGGTGAGGAGTAGTTTTATTGTTCTCATATCATTTTGCCTTCCTTATGAGTCAGTTCTCTATATCCCTTTGATTTGTGCTTTTCCGATTATACGTTCTTGCGGGTGGCGCGCCAGGCACGAAGCCGCATCGCGCCGAGCGGCAGGGCCGCGATCAGGTAACTCAGCCACGTGCATTGGTCGGGAACCGTTGCCTTCGCCAGCACGGTTTGATCAGAGGTGATGTAGGCATACGTGATCGGGTCGTCCAGTTCAAAATACTGGCTGCCGAGCGTAGCGCTGCCCGTGTATGTAAACGTGGCGCCAAAACCGCCCAAAGAGGAGCCTGCGGCGATTCCCGAGCCGGTGGCGGTAAACTCAACATAACCGCCTAGATCGGGCGCACTTGGTGGTACCGTAGCTCCTTCCACCCAGCCGGCGGGGAGGGTCGCTAACGCCTTGATGGAGCTGTAATTCAGGGCATCTGGATCCGACATGGAGGGAAAATAAATGTCGACCAGGGTAATTGGGTTTGCGAGCGAGACGTTCTCGATCGTGTAATTATAGGTGTTTCCCGACAGGGTATAATCAATCACGACGGGATCCGCAGCCCTGGCCAGGCTTCCGGAGCAGAGCAGGGCCAGTGCTGCCGCCGCTGTAAACAGTTGTTTATTACGCATTTTGTTCCTTTTCGTTGCTTAGTTCTTTTGGTTTTACATGGCATGTGCCGCCCCAAGAGATCCTCATGGACTACCCGCGCAGCACAATCTATAGGTATTCGCTAGAATTTTAGCATTGTTTGTGCCATGGTCGGAGTCTGCTTCACTAATGAATATTGAAATGCATCTAAAGTATTTATACATAATAAGTTGTGTTCACTATAAATCATGCGCGCTTTTGTCTTTGCCTCGGGTCTGAGCTGTAGAAGTGTTAACTGATCCGACACCGTCTGGGGAGGCGGGTTAAACATTCATTGTAACTCGTTGGGAGCAAGCCGATTAGTCGGCGAGCCCGCAAAGTGTAAGGTTAATTGACAGTTTGCGGAAAGAACAGGCTACATCGCGTGTCGCGGACCAGGATTTACAGAAGGTCACGATCGCTACGCCCTTGCTTCATGTTTGCGGTAGTCTGGATCCGTGGTTCAACGACCAAACTCAAGTGGTCGAAAGGAATTACCAGCAACTCGGCGGCGAAATCAAAGTCATCGTCAGAGAAGGCGGAGGCCATTATCCAACGGCGCCGAGCGACACCAAGCCGGTAGTGGAATTCATCATTCGATCTCAACGGTGATCCCGTTTCCGATAATCACCCCGGCCTGTTTGAACAGAAGATGACAGCGATGACGAAGCGGGAAAAGAGGGGATGTTGGCTGGCGCGATTTGGGCGGCTTGGCGCGGTGGGCGAGGCCTCACCCGATCTTTACCTCGACCTTATACGTTTGGCCCGCTTGAATGTCTCTGAGCCGGTTGCCTGGCAGGGCTTGGCCGTTAAGGACGGCTACGGTCTCCGAAAGGCCGCTTTCACGCCGAATCTCAACGCGGATGGCGGCCCCGCGGAATTCACGCGTCACAGTGGCCTCGCGCCAATGGCTGGGCAGTTGCGGTGCGATTACGAGGCCCTGTTGGTCGCCCTTAACCCCGAATAGACCTTCGATCAGGCAGCGGTACAACCAGGAGACCGTGCCCGTGTTAAATAACTGGCTGGAGCGACCCGCAGCGCTCGGGTGCTGGTAGTAGGCGCCGCGGTAGTAGTTTGGAATAAAGACGGGTAGTTGCCCGCTGCGCAGGTGTTTTTCCCTCTCCGGGCCGGGTAGCATCTGGCGCAGGAGACGGAACGCCCGGTCGCTCTCGCCGATGGTATAGAGGCTGTAAACGTAAAAAGCGGCGCTATGATTATAGATCGAACCGTTCTCGGCGGAGCCGGGGAATTTTTGCGTGACCCTCCCGATGTCCTCGCGCATGGAGGTGAAGGCCGGCGCCAGGATCATGACGCCATACGGGGTCTCCAGTTGCTCGGCCACGGCCGCCATCATAAGTTTGCGCTGCTCAGCATTGGCGGCCCCGCTCAAAATCGCCCAGCTTTGGGCATTCAGGAAGATACGGCCTTCCTTATCCTTACTGGCGCCAAATACGGCGCCGTCGTCGGTAATGCCGCGGCCAAACCACTGGCCGTCCCAAAGATGAGTATTAACCGCCTGGTTGATCTCCTTCGCCCCGGTTCGGAAAGCTTCAGCCAGTTGGGCCGCGTTTTCGCCAGCGCAGAGGTCGGCCCAGAGATTCAGCGCGTAGGCGGTGGCGAGCGAAAGCCAGCCTGAAACGCCCTTGCCCTTATAGCCGACCATGTTCATTGGGTCGCACCAATCGCCCTGGGCGATATAGCTCAGACCCCGCGCGTCCCGGGCGTCAAGCAGCCAGCGCATGGCCCGGCAGATCCGGTCGAAAACCGTTCGGCTTTTCCCTTCTCGATCGGTTACCGTTTCGCGCAGAATTCCGTAGTCATTAGTCTCGTCCAGGTAAGCTTTGAGGCAGACGGGGAGCCAGACACAGTGATCGGTATGAGGGATTCGGTTGATGTATTTCAGCTCCGCGCCCCCCGCCAGCAGAATGCCATCGGGCATGGCGCCCGAGGTTTCCTGCTGGCTCAAGGCGCGCAGGAACGCGGCGCGGGCAACTGGGGATTTGATATAACTCATGCCCATGTTGTCTTGCAGGAAGTTTCGCGTCTGCGGGTCGGTAGTCAGGCGATTCACGTCCCCGTGATAGAACATCTGTCTCGGCAGCCAGTGGTTAATGAAGTTGTCCAGCTCGGGATCGGGGGTTTCGATTCGCAGGACTCCTTTTCCCTGGGCGATGTAGCTCGCATACTCGGACGCGGCGTGGGCGAAACCCGCGGCATGGAGATATTTGGTTCGCAAAGCGAGGATCTCCGCATCCTCAGACGCCGGGCCGAACAGGAACCGGTAGGTTTGGTCTTGGCCAGCGTCTAGCGCCACCTGGTATTGGAGAATCGCGGCCGGAGTCTCGTAGAGGGCCTGGCCATTGGACAGGCGCTCTTGTCCCACGCCACTGGGATGGTGCAGACCGCCTTCGCCTTCGAAGGCCTCCTGCCGAGCTTCCCAGGCCACGGGCGCGACCTCCGCAAGAAAGAAAGTTTTGTCCTTAAAGGCCTTATTTTTGAAATAGTCAGCCACCTTTTGGTAGGGCGTGACGCAGGAGGCGATGATGCCAACCAAGTCCGGCCGGTATTGGGCCGATTGGTTCATCCAACTCATGTAACCCACTGGAAAATAGGGGTAAAGGCTAATTATCCGTCGTCGGCCTGACGTATTACGGACGTTCACGCTCCAAAGTTCGACCACGTCTTCGACGGGCAAACTCAGCGTGATTTCCAGCCCGATGCCGTCCTGCTGAACGCTCCAGCGAATGTCGCTCTTACCCACCGAGAAACGGTAAGAATCGAGGCGGGCGCGAACCGGTTCGTAAGGCGCGGAGAAGAGCCGGGCGTTCGCTTCGTCTTTCACATAAAAGAAGCGGCCGGGGTGGTGGGCGTAATAGGGCTGCTCCGGTTGCATGAAGGTCTTAGCCTCCAGGTTGGGCGCGTAGGCATATTTGGCCGGTTCCGGCTGCATGAATTGGGCCACCGCGTAACCGCGGCATGTGGCCTGAATCATCATCCTTTGGTTCCATAGGAAACCGGCCGCCCGCGGCATCGCGGTGGGGCTGAGCAGATCAAAACGCTCGCCGTTATGAGTAGGCTGTAACATCGCTTACATTTTTGCGCGCGGCCAAATCCTGCTGGATCCGCCCCATTTGCCGGTTATCGAGATTGTAAAACATCATCACCGCAACCGCCAGGAACGCGAAACCCGCCGGGATAAATGACATCAGCATGACCATGCCGGTTTGCGACTTGGGCGTTTGCGCGACATTGGCCACGTATCCCAGTGCGGTGAACACGGAGCCCATAAGCGCCGCCGCCAGGGCGGTGCCCAGCTTCTGCGAGAAGGTGGCCGCGGCGAATGTCATCGCCGTGGCGCGGCGTCCCGTGCGCCATTCGTTGTAGTCCGCCGTGTCGGCATACATGGAGAATGCCAGCGGCGACTTCGGTCCCAGCACCAGGCCGATGGCGATTTGCAGGATAAACATCCAGGCAATCTGGTCCTTGGGAATGAAGAAAAATCCGATCGACAACACGCCGGTGGCGCTCATCAGAATCATGATGAGCCGTTTTTTGTCAACGAAGCGCGTCAGCACTGGAGTGAGCGAAGCCCCCGCCGCCGCTGCGGCCATATAGGCGGGCACAAACGCCGCCATCAGGTCCGGCCGTCGCACATAATACTTGAAATAGTACGCGGAGGTGGCCGTGCGCAGGGTGATGGTCATCATGATGATGAGCGCCAGGAAGAACAAAGCCATCCAAGGTCCGTTTCCCCCCAGATCTCTCACATCCTGCCAGACGTTGGTTTTTTGAACCGGAGATGGAGTGATGCGCTCGCGCGTGTTGAGGAAAGTCGCCGCGAAGATGCAGGAGGCCGCCACGCCCCAAACCACCATGGTCAATTGCCACCCCAATCTCTCGTTGCCGCGCCCCAGGGATTTTACCAGGAACGGTGTTGC
>Ga0316217_10001598_pt1 | contig 29081 bp, 14 predicted proteins | sample 1anoAmetaG_FD_203633 | JGI IMG/M metagenome (GOLD analysis project Ga0316217, IMG submission 203633) | Freshwater microbial communities from Trout Bog Lake, Wisconsin, USA - 1anoA | ecosystem: Environmental > Aquatic > Freshwater > Lake > Hypolimnion/Profundal zone | place: USA: Wisconsin... | reverse complement strand
AGGATTATGGCGAAAGTAGAGAGGGCGCGGCGAAGGTTGGAAGGTATCAAACCCGGGTGGTCGCAGAGGAAAAAGCGGAAAAAGCGAAGAATATATGTCTAGCCATTTCCGATACACTACACTAGAAGGCTATCGACCTCAAGCTGGCCACACCATGGCCACGGGGTCGTCGCGTGGTCCAGGCCGAAATTCAGGGTGGCGCCTGTTTGAACATAACCCGCCGTGCAACGGACCAGGCCTCTGAGAACGCTTAAAACGCCGGAATTGTAAAATGGAATCCAAAAAGAAGTCTGGCCGGTGCTCAAGGACTTGCGGACCGTCCCGGCGTTCTGAAACTGGCCGCCTTGGCTCAGGATGTTGTCACACTGGATGTCCCACAGCCCGCCCGGCAGATTGACGATCGGACCCCCGCCGGGGCCAACGACCAGGCCCCCGCTGAGCCAGTTGACGGTCCCGGCGTTGGTCAGGGCGCAGCCGAAAATCACGCCGCCGGTAGCGTGGATATTGAGCACACCGCCCTCTGCCACCGTTAACGGTCCGCTGCTCAGGGTGCCAGCCAGCCAGTTGAGGGTCCCGGTGACGAAGTTCGCGCCGGTGAGCGTGGCGCCCGCGATCGTCAGGTTGGTGATGCTGCCCCCTTGAAACCGGGGACCTAAAACCAAGTTGCCCCCGACTAATTGCAGATTGGCAATAACGTCGTTCGAAAGCGTCAGCGTCCCGCCGCTGAACTGGCACCTCCCTCGCCCGTTGAGCTCGGGGGCTTGTCCGCTGACGAAGTTGCCGCCGCCAAAGGTAACAGTTGCATTGGTCGCGGCACGGTACGTTGCGTCCACCGGCCCGCCACCGTAAAGATCGAGCTCGCCTGCCAATACATCCACGTACCCGGTGTTGTAAAAGGGAAGCCAGAGGGTCGTCCGGCCAGTGCCGGCAGACTTGCGCACGGTCCCGGCGTTCTGAAACTGAGCGTCGGCTGCGAACCCCCACACACTCAGCAGGTTGTCACACTGGATGTCCCACAGCCCGCCCGGCAGATTGACGACCGGTCCTCCTCCGGCGCCGACGACCAGGCCCCCGCCGAGCCAGTTGACGGTTCCGGCGTTGGTCAGGGCGCAGCCCAGGGTCACGCCGTTGCCGTTGATAATCACCACCCCACCGCTCGCGACCGTCAGCGGGCTGCCACTTAACGTGGTGCCACCGCCTGACCAGTAGAGCTGTCGGCCGATGGTCACGGGCGCCGTCAAATTGACGGTCCCGCCATTGGTAATGTAAATCGTGTCCGAGGGGCCGGGCACACCGGGCGGGGTCCAGCTGTTGGTGTTGAACCAATCGCCCCTGTCTGGCCCGCTCCAGGTCCAGATTGCTGGACTTGGACCGACCAAGGAGCCCGATACTCCTGGCCAGAAACCGCCTTCCAGCGTGAAGGTGCCATCGCTCACAATGCCGGTATCCGTCTGGCCGATGGTGCCCCTGACAGTGAATTCGCCATCGCCACTGGTCCCGCCGCCGCCGGCGATCGTCCACCAGTCGAGTGCAAACGGCTGCGCGAGCCCGCACAGCGAAGGGCCCAGGAGCGCTGCGACAGTGAGGAGCGATTGCAGACTGAGAATGGCCAAATGCAAATTGCGGATTGCCCTAGGCCTGACGGAACCGTAGCGCCTGAAGTGTGGGTGGTGACGGGAAAAGAACGGTCGACGGTCTTTGTTCTCCTCACTCGTCACTGGCCAGCCGTTACTCTTGAAGTCTTTGGATTGCACCTTGTTCATATCCCCTCCGCGGCCTTACTTGGTTTGCGGTTGGAGGAGGCCTTCGAGCGCAATCAGCCGCTGCTCCAATGCCGTGATCCGGGCATCCTTTTCTTTCAGACTCTCCTCCAGTTTCTGGTTCAACCCCTGGATGGCCGCCAGCGCCACGCCGTTGGCATCCATTGTGGCTATCGTCGTGTCGCTCTCGCCCAGGCCGAAGGAGGCGTGAAAATCTTGCGCCATCGGCCCGATGTGCCGGATGGATGCATCCTGAGCCTTGTAGCTCCAAGTGGCAATCGGCAGGGCTCCCACCTTGTCCAGCACGGCGCGCGGGTCCGCCGCCGCGCAGTTGGTCTTGGCGTTGCGGTCGCTCACGGTGGTAGTCACCAGCGAGACCCAGCTGTCGGCGCCCGGGGCGAGCCAGACACCATGGGCTTCCCCGTTGGTAAGGTTCAGGCCGCTGATCAACCAGATCCCACCCGTGGCCCGCACAACGAACTGGTTGGCGTTAGTGGTGACAATGTCCGCGTCCGTGGAGTCCGCCCAGACAAAGGCCCCTGTGCTCAGCGCCTTGGCGCGATGTCCCGCGGCAAAACCGTAGTCCCCGGCCGCCACGTTGCCAAAACCGCCTGGGATGGCCGCGGCGCGGCCACATGCCGCATTGCCCCACCCGCCGCTGACGGTCGCCCAGTCGTTGCTCGCGCTGTTATAGACGCCTCCACCAATGGTGGCGCTCGTCGTGTTGGTTCCGATGGTGTTGGAGTGCCCGCCCCCAATCGTGGCGTCCGACGAGTTGGTCCCGATGGTGTTCCCGTAGCCTCCGCCAACGGTGGCGTGGTTAGCGCTGGCGATGTTGGCTTCGCCGCCACCGACGACGGCGTGGCCGCCGCTGGCGGTGTTGGTTTCGCCTCCGCTGACGGTGGCGTGGTCAGCGTTAGCAACGTTGTCGATGCCCCCGCTAACTGTAGCGCAGTAGCTGCTGGCGACGTTTTTGCCGCCGCCGGCCACAGTCGCGCAGATGGCAAGACTCTGGTTCCAACCGCCGCCGGCCACAGTCGCGTACTCGCTGGTGGCTTGGTTCCAGCAACCGCCCGCCACGGTGGCCTCTTGACGACTGGCGGTGTTGGCCCAGCCGCCACCGACGGTGGCGTAACTCGCGCCAACGCCGATGGCGTTCTGGTAACCTCCGCCAATGATGGCGTAATCGCCGCTGGCCACGTTGCCATAACCGCCTGGGATGGCCGCGGCGCGGCCACATGCCGCATTGCCCCAGCCGCCGCTGACGGTCGCCCAGTCGTTGCTCGCGCTGTTCCACTGGCCACCGCCGATGGTGGCGCCGTACGCATTGGTCCCGATGATGTTCGAATAGCCGCCTCCAATGGTGGCGCCCAACGAATTGGTTCCGGTGGCGTTCTGGTAGCCTCCCCCAACCGTAGCGTCGTCATCCGCGGCAGTGTTGCCTACCCCGCCACCGACCGTGGCGTTAACCCCGCCGGCAGTGTTCTGGTAGCCGCCCGCCACGGTGGCCGCCACCGCCAGGCTTTGGTTTGCACCGCCGCCGGCCACAGTCGTGTACTGATCGTTAGCCCGGTTCACAGCGCCGCCTCCCACGGTCGCGTACTGCTTGGTGGCTTGGTTTGAGGCTCCGCCAGCAACGAGGGCGTTGAAGCCGCTGGCGGTGTTGAGATGCCCGCCGCCGACGGTCGCGTTGGTGCCGCTCGCGGTGTTGTTGAAGCCGCCCGCCACGGTGGCGTAGGGGCTGGCTACTTGGTTCCTAGTGCCGCCACCAATCGCCGCTCCCGCCACCCCCGGCGCTACCCCGTTCCCAGCGACGCCACCGATCACATTGGGCGGGCCGTTCGCGACCGGCTCCAACCGCAGCGCGCACTGGCCGTTGACTTTCAACTCCAGCGGCTGGTTGTCCGTCGTGCCCAGGAAATTGACGGGAGGCGCCGTGCCGCTGTTGCCGTTAAGGTCCCAGCCGCTGCCGCCCCCCCCCGCCGGCGGCGGAGATTTGCAGCGCGTTGCCATTGGTAGCCAGGATGACGTTCGCGCCCGCTACCAGGGCCACCGCGTCCTGGAGGCCATTGAGGCTCTTGACCACCTGGCCGCTGGCAATGCTGGCGCTGAAGATGGCGTTGCTGGTCACCGCGAGGGCGGTATGGGCGACGCTGGCTGAACTGGCCGCCGTGGCCGAGCCGGCGCTGGGCGCAAAGAGCGCGTAGGGCGTCGGCGTGAGCGGCTGCCGGGGCGGCAGCGTGTGGAAAGCGCCGACGCCGTTGGTGCTTACCGCGATCTCCAGCCAACGGGCGTCGCTGGTGAAAACGTTCGCGCCGAAGTCGAGCGTCGTGGTGAACAGGCCGTTGCTGATGGCGACGGCCGCGTTGGTGAGTGGGCCAGCCAGAACATTCGTGCCGGCGGGAGAATCGAAAACCGTAAATTGGAAGTCGTAAATCCCATTGGCGGCCTGCCCGCCGCTGGCGAGCCGGCCTTGATAGGTGAAGGCCGTGCCCAGCGGGTCGGCCGCTACAGGCGCGCTGGATAGGACCAGCAGCGTAAGGGTAAGTAAGATGGAGGTTGATTGAGCAGTCTTCATGGTTTTGGCTCCTCGGGAGTGCGGGATCCCCCTTGCCCTTGACTTGAAGTCACAAGGACGGCCGCGCCGGCTTCATGAACAACGCGGTGGTTCACAGAATCCGTCGATGCTTTTCCCACGGCCAGAAGTGAAAACCCGATCGCTGACTGGCGTGGACCTATATAGTATAACCAAGTTCGAATTACACCACAAGATCAAAGTGCGAGAATGCAATTCACCATCCTGATTGTCGCTCCAACCTTTTCTGGCCTCCAGGAATGGCCATGGCCTCGTTGACGAGGAGGCGGATGCCTTCGGCGAAGCCGGAGGTACCTTGCTCAGTCAGGAGTTGCAGAACGGTGTTCAAGAGTTCTGGATTGGTTTGGTGGGTCGTCATGGATTTGCTTTGGATGTGTTTGGCGACACCTCAACAGGAAACCATGATGCCCCGCCCTCGACCAGTTGTTCGTGCGCGGGAAAGAAGAAAAGACATTCACAGAAGGACTTTTACACCCCCTTTTTTGCTCTCCCGAAGTTGGCCGAAAGGACCGACTCGCGACAGATGGATAGTCCATGGCCAGGCCGGTCAACGTGACCGAAGCATTCGCGCAACGCGTCTGCCAGAAGGTGTTCCTTACCCTTTCCTGCCCGCTTCATTTCGAGTTCGTTGAGCAAGTCTTCGTGTCGCGAACCCGAAGCTAGATGCCTGACCTTGCCTGTGCGCGGAGAACCGCTTCTTGCCATTGCGCGCCGGGCGCGCTGGAATTCTCGTCACGTCCCCGGGCCGACGGTTCCGCGCGGGGGATTAGCTTTTGATGGTGCAAGACATGCTGACACGCCGACAGTATGGGTATGAAACGAATCTGCGTGTGGTTTTTGGCGCTCGGGTCTCTGGCGGTGATCGAGTGTGGACCGCCGCTGAACGCCGCTACGTTTGATGTCGGACCGGGGCAGACCTATGCCAATCTTGGGACAGTGCCTTGGACAGATCTCCAATTCGGGGACACGGTGAACATCCACTATCAACCGGGCGGTTACCATGAGGTGATACTCCTGTGTAATAGCGGTATTGCCGGTTCGCCCATCACCATCAACGGCCTGCCGGATCCTGTCACCGGCGCCTTGCCGGTGATCGACGGCAACCACGCCGTGACGGCCACCAACGTGCCGTGGAGCGACCGCGCGCTGAACACGCAGGGCGTGATTGTGGTGGCGCCTTCGTCGAGACAGCCGTACGGCTACCTTCCCTCGTGGATTGTCATCCAGAATCTCGAAGTGCGAAACGCCGACCCCTCCAATACCGTGACGCGGTCCGATGGCATTACGGCTCCGTTTGATATTACCGCCGGAGCGATCTATGCGCGGTTCGCCCAGCATTTCGTGGTTCAAGGCTGCGTCCTGGACCATTCAGCCAATGGCCTGTTTGTCGGCTCGCTAAACAACGACGTCAACGAATTGTCCGCCGATGTGCTCGCGCAGAATTGCTGGATTCATGACAACGGCTACCCCGGCAATTTCAACGGCAACGACCTGACCACTGAATGCGAGGGCATCCGGGTGCAGTATTGCCTGATCGGCCCGCTTCGGCCCGGCGCCAGCGGCAATCTGATCACGGACCGGTCCTCGGGCACCGCGCTGGCGTATAATGAATTCATCGTCGATGGCGGCGCCCTGTGGTTTTCCAGCACCGAAAACGGCCTCGGGATTATTGACGCCGACCCCGCCTATCATAGCACGTTCGTGTATGGCAACATTTTCTACAACCCCACGAACAGCGCCACGGCGGAGATGTTTCTGTACGACGCGCTGTACTTCCAGAACGCGCCCCGCAACGGCACCCTCTTTTTTTACAACAACACCGTGGTCAATCAGGCAAGCGCCGCGGAGCGCTATAACACAAGCCTGTTTTCCCTGCCGGACCATCAGACCTCCCAAACTTGGAATCTCCATGACACCGTGGACTGCCGGAACAACATCTTCGCGAACGTCGCGCCCAATGGCGGCGGCAGCATGGGCGGGATGATCCTGCTGAACTCCGACGACGGCGCCATCCACTTGGGTACTAACTGGATCAGTCCCGGCTTTCAATATTATCAACTGCCGTATCGGTCCAACACGTTCTTCGGCGTCTTCACCGGTACCAACCAATTCCTGATCGGCGATCAATCGGGCCGGAACAACCCGGGGTTTGTCAGCGTGGCCGCCACCAATTTTCAATTGTTGCTGTCGTCGCGCTCCATGGACGCGGCCGGACCACAGGCCGCGGCGGTTTGCGCATCGGCGTACAACGTTGTGGGCCAATACGTCTTTCCCACTAACGCGCAGCTTCGTATCGTGAACGGACTGGGAATGGACCTGGGGGCGTTGGAAGGCGTTTCCACCAATTACACGGGACCGCTGTTTAGTCTGACGGTGAGCAACGGTTTCGGAAGCGGCAACTATCCCGCCAACGCCGTGGCGCAGATCGCCGCCAGCAACGCGCCCGCCGGACAGATGTTTGCAAACTGGACGGGTTATCCCGTCGGCAATGCGGCGGCGCTGGGAACCACGGTTTCCATGCCGGCAAGCAACCTCTTCGTCACCGCCAATTACTCCAATGTGCCGTACTACGGCCTTACCGTGGTAAGCGGCGCGGGCGGGGGTTCCTATTTGCCCGGCGCGGTGGTAAAAATAGCCGCCAACCCACCGCCTTCTGGAGAGGTATTTGCCGGCTGGACAGGCTTTCCCGTGGCCGACGCCAGCGCCAACGCCACCACGCTCACCATGCCCCCAAGTAGCGTCACCGTGACCGCCAATTATTCCAATGCCCCGGTCGGTAGTCTGTCTTATCTGGACGTCATCAACGGCAGCGGCAGCGGTTCCTACGTCGCCGGCGCCACCGTTTACATCAGCGCCAATATTCCGGCCGCCCATCAGACCTTCGCCGGTTGGACCGGATACGCCGTCGCGAATCCGGCCGCGCTCTCGACCTCGTTGGTCATGCCCGGCAACGCTATCACGGTGACCGCCAGTTATCAGTTTGCCGGGCCGCTTCCTTCCCAGTTTCCGCCGCCGGTCGCCACGCATCCGCGGCTTTGGCTCACCACGAATGATTTGCCCAAATACCGCTCGTGGGCCGTGTCCACCAACCCCGTTTACCAGGCCTTGCAGATCGCGATCCAGCAAGGCGTGGACGATTATCAGACGCAGTATTTTCCCGGCGGCGTGGCGAACCCCAATTACCCCGATTTCGGGGATTCGCAGGGTTATGTCGGGCTGACGACCGAGTCGGACGCGGTTATCCTGGCCTTCGCTTCCCTCATTGAACCCAATCCGGCCAAGAGCAGCCTGTATGCGGGCTATGCGCGCAACCTGCTGGTGCGCGCGTTGTCCCAGGCCGCCTTGGGAACCCTTTCCAACGCGCCGTTCCGTGATCCCTCGTTCGCCATCTATAATCGCTCGGGTTTCGGCGAGGATTGGGCGCTGGCGGTTGACTGGATTTATAACGCCACGAATACGAACGGCCAGCCGATCCTGAGCCCCGCCGACAAGTTGGTCATCCGTAATGGTTTCATGACCTGGGCCAGCCAGTGCCTGACGGCCGAAACCACCGGCGGCGACTCCCCATCGCCCGTCGGCGCGCTCAACAGCCAGCAACTGTTGCCCAATGGCGGCGCCTATCGAATGGCGGCCAATAATTATTACCTAAGCCACGCGCGATTAATGACCATGATGGGCCTGGCCATTGATCCCGGCGACGATCCGCCGGTGAACGCCAATCTGTCCGTCAGCGCTCTGGGCAACAGCCTGCGGAGTTACCTGGATGATGCCATCGGCGCGTGGATGTACCAGGAATACGCCATGTTTGGCGATGCCTCAACGGTCATCCCCGATTACGGACTGGCCCCCAATGCGAACGTCGGCCTGGCGAGCGGAGGGATGCCGCCCGAAGGCATGTTATACGGGGAGTCGATCGGCTCCGTCCTCATGGGGTTGCTGGCGTTGCAAACCGCCGGCTACAATGATACGAATATCCTCGGCCCGCAGGCCGCGTTGATCACCGCGCCGGTGTGGGGTCGCTATTCCACGGCGATGTTGAGCTCATTGGCGCCGGCGGCCAAGACGCCCGCCGACGCTTCCTATTTGGGGCCGATTTTTCTGACGCACAATTACGGCGACATGCTGCGCTCGTGGGTGACTCCAGAAGCCATGATTCCCTATGCGCTTCAGTCGTTGCTGGAGCGATACAACGGCGCCACCAATCATTATGATGCCGCGCGCTGGTTTGTCACCGAAGCCACGGAAGGCGGTTCGGCAGCGCTCGCGCGGCGCATCTGGAACTGGAGTTACGGGGTCGATGAAGGCATCCTCTATTTTATGCTGCTCGATCCCCGCTTGCCGCCCGCGCCCGACCCGCGCCCCAAACTGCCGCTGGCTTTCCAGGATGTCCCGTTTGGTCACATCATTGACCGCACCGCCTGGGCGCCCAACGCCGCGCAATTCGACTTTCTCGCCAACTGGATCTCGATCAATCACCAGCAGGGCGCGGCCGGGCAGTTCGAGTTTTATCGGAACGGCGAATGGCTCACCAAACAGCTCGACAATTATGACGACCATTTAAACGGCCAGTCCTCGATGTGGCACAATATGCTCTCGCTGCAGAATTGGTGTTCCGCCGGCGATCCCAACTTGGGATGGGGCGAACCGTTATTCGTGAACGGCAGCGAGTACATGCTGGGGGAATCCGCTGGTGATCCTGTCGTTTTGACCTCCAGCAGCCCCGGTTACACCTACGCTTGCGCCGACCTGACGCCGTTGTTCAATTACCCTGAATTTTGGGAGCCCCAGATCGCCGCCATGGACATCCTGCAGGCGACACGCAATATCCTCTGGATCAAACCCGACCATATCATTGTGTATGACCGCGCCGTGTCCGCGCATGCGGGGTTGTTCAAGCGGTTCAATCTGAATCTTGTCGCCATCCCCTCGATTTCCGGCCAAACCGTCACCGAAACGACCCCCGGCGGCCAGCGCCTGTTCGTGCAAACGATCTTGCCCGCCGATGCCGGTATCACTTACGTGCCGATCAATTCCATCACGACTTTGTCCGAGGAAGAGCCTTCGGTTGGCAGGGTGAGCGTCGAAGACACGAATCATCCCGCCAACGTCCATTTCCTGCACGCGCTCCAAGGCGCTGACGCGAACACCGCGCCGGATGTGGTGAACTACTTGGCCAGCGCGGGCGGCAACGGATTTGAAGGCGTCACCGTGCGTGGCGCCGCGATAATGTTCCCCGTCAGCGTCTTGAGCAACAATTTCACTGCGGTGAGTTACACGGCGCCGACGGGCATTACCAATCATTATATCGCCGGCCTTACTCCCGGCGGCTCCTACGCCATTCGCCAGGTTGTTGTCGGCGCGTCGCAGCAAATCACGGTCGCTCCGGGCGCCGGTTTAGTCGCGGACGGCGCGGGCTTGTTGTCATTCGCCAGCAGCGGCCAGATCGGCTCCGGCGCCCCGCGTTTACTGTCTGCGCGGTGGTCCGCTTCCGGCCTGCAACTTTCTGGCGCGGGAACGGCCAACCTCGCCTATGGCATTGTTGCCAGCGCAGACCTTGCGTCCACTAATTGGATAACGGCCGGTTCCGTCCATGCCGACAGTAGCGGAAATTTCCAGTTCACCGACACCAACGCAGTGAGCTCTCGGCAACGTTTCTACCGAGTGGTTTGGCCCTGATGGCGCTTCAAACAGTCTTTGATGAGATTGTCGTTCATACCCAGTTTCCGTGGGGCGGCTTTGGTCTCCGCGATTTTCTGTTTCGAGACGCCGCCTTCCAGGGCCGCCTCGACGGCGAGTTCCAGCCGGCACGGTTGTTTACCACCACGGTTTCCAGCTTCGTTTAAGTAGCCAAGGACTCTAGAATCACAATGGCTCAAGCGTAAAAATGACATGCAAACACTGAAATGGACTGTGATCGCGGTGGGGATTGTTCTGCTGCAATTCGGCTGCGCTACGGCGCCCCGCCGTCCCCAGGAAGACCCTATGCCTATGTTCCAGGACGGAGCGCGTGTCCTTTTCCAAGGCGATTCGATTACCGATGGCAATCGCGGAAGAAACACGGACCCAAACCACATCCTGGGGCACGGTTACCAGGCGCTGATTGCCTCCCGGTTCGGCGCGGACCTTCCGGAGCGGCGCCTCACCTTTATCAACCGCGGCATCAGCGGCAACACAGTGTCCGCTCTGGCAAAACGCTGGCAGACTGACACGATCGACCTGAAGCCCGACCTCCTGAGCATTCTCATCGGCGTCAACGATCTGAGCTTTGGAGTGTCGGCGGACCAGTACGAGCAACAGTACGACCAACTGCTGGCCGACACGGTCAAAGCCCTGCCCAACACCAGGCTGGTGCTGTGCGAGCCGTTTGGACTGCCGGTGGGCCAGAAGAAGAGTAACTGGGAGGATTATCGCGCCCAAGTTGCCGCGCGCGACCAGATCGTCAATCGGTTGGCCGAGAAATACCACGCGCCGGTCGTTCATTTCCAGAAGATGTTCGAGAGCGCCACCAACCGGGCGCCGGCCGAATATTGGATTTGGGACGGCGTCCATCCGACCTATGCGGGACACCAATTGATGGCGGACGAATGGGTCCGGACCGTGCGAGCCCATTGGCCCCGCGGACAATGAGCTTCGCCGCTTTATGAAGCTACGGCCTTCCCTGCGCCGGGGCTCAGCGGCTCGTCAGACGCAGCCCGAGGCCTAAAGGCTCGGAATCGAAACGCAGCAGGGTCGTGTTGCCCTGAGTTTCCGTCCTGACGGCGCGCGGTTTGCCGGAAGCGTCCCAGGCCTCCACGGTGACCGGTCGGTTGCCCGTGACGACGCGAAGCACCCCTTTTATCCCGGCGGCATTACTCAACACCAACCGCAAGACGCCGCCGTCCCGGCTGGACCACTCAACGCAGTCCGAGGAAGCCGCGATCACCGGCGCCGGGCCCTCCTGCGCCGGTATCCGTTTCAAGATCACCAAGTCATCCGGCGCGACCGGGCCCGCCGGCCGGATCGCCAGGTCGGGCGTCATGAGGTCGATGCCGGGTTCCGGCATTGGGGCGCTTTCGCCCAGGGCCTTGACCATCAGATATTCCCCGCGCCGGATCCCGAGGCGCGTTTGTTCCCGGTAGGCGAGCCCCGCCCGACCGCAGGCGCGCCGAACGAGCGCTCGGAGCAGGCCATCGGCCTCGGGCGAGGAAGCGAAGTGGGCCGGCGGCAGGCCGCACACCGTCACTTGGCCCTTCCCGCAGGCCGCGTCCGCGAGGAGGATGCCCTCAGGCGTCTCGAGCAACGGCGCGCCGGAGAGCCCGCGGTAAGCGACATAGCGCGGCGCGGCGGCGGCCTTTGGATCGATCTCCATCGCCGCTGCCGAGGAGGTGACACGGCGCGGCCCGGTCGGATCCTGCGCGGGCGCGGGCGCCACGCTGACTTTGTACTGGTTGCCGATATCCACGCGCATCTCGGCGTGGGTGCCGGGGTCGAAGCGCACCCGGTACACCAACTGCCGGCTGCCATCGACGAACCGCGCGGCGCCGGCAAGGCCGCTGCCGGTATCGGCGATCGTCAGCGCCGCTTCCGCCGGCGTGCCGGGAGTCACGGAGGCGTCAACCGAACGGCCATCACGCGTGCCGATGAGTCGGATGCCGGCGATCCATGGTCCCCACCCGTCCTGCGGCAGGGCATCCTCGAATCGGACATTGGCCGTTCCCGTGCGCGCGATGGCGCGAGTGAGATCGATGGTGACGATGCCCCGGTTTTCAAGGGCGCGTCCCTGGTAGCTGGTCTGCGCCGCGAGCGTGTAGGGCTCCGATGGGGCGCTCCGGTCCACAGCGCGCATCCCTTCCGCTTGGAGCCCCAGCGCCCGAAGGAGATAGGCGTGCGGGGAGGGCGCCCCCGCTCGCTGCCACCACATGTCCAGGGCATTGTAAGGGTCCTCGCCCCCGCAGAGGATCATCTGCCCGCCGGCCCGCACCCATTCCGCCAGCGCGTCGACCTCGGCCTTCCGGGCTGGTTTCATGGCGTCGAAGGACACCAGCAACACCTTGTATGGGCTCAGATAGGCAGGCTCCGCCGCGCGGTCGAGATAAGCGACCTGAAGCGGGACGCCTCGCATGAGCAAAGGCAGAGACAGGCCGTAGAAGGAGTCGAAGTCCGATTCGAAGGGCGGGTTCCGCTGCCACATGACGCTGTCCGCCAGGAAGGTGGCGACGCCCTCGGTCCCCTGGTCCAGGGTCGCGGTTTTCTGATTCTGCATGTCCGCCAGCGAATTCACGACCGTGCAGATGACGGTCGCGAACGCGTCGGGCACCTGGCCGAAGATGCGCGTTGGCCAGGGCATGACCTCGTAGCGGTCCGTCTGCGGAAACATGAGCGCGGCGCCCAGAGTGCGCTTGTAATTGTCGAAGTACTCCGCCATCGGGCGGCCCGGCGCGTCCTCGAGCGGATCCATGAGCAGCCAGGGCCTGACGGCGAGACCGCGGATCAGGTTCAGGCTGGAGCTGTATTCCAAGAAGGCATTCTCGAAGGTCCGCGATTTCCGAATCCCCTGGTGGTTGACGGCGGTCTGAGCGGTGCCGGTCCACACCTGCGCGATCAGGTTATCCGGCGCTAGCGCCTTTACCGCGTCATAGAACGGGAAAGCGATCTGCAAGGAGAAATAGTTTACCGGACTATGCACAAGCATCCACTTCTCGGCGGCCGGGTTGCCCGCCTTCGCGCCGTCGTAGCAAGCTCGGAGGAGATCGATCTCCATGCATCCCATTAACTGCTGGGCATCGGCCCGCGCCTGGGGCGTGGCGGCCGGGTCGACCCAGGGCCGGCCATTGGCCGCTTTGAACTCGGCTTTGAATGCGGGCGAATAGGCGCCGCTTCCGAAGAACTCCGGTTCTTCCGGCGCGGCGCCTTCGGCGCCGTTGGCGGCGGCCCTGCGGAATAGGTCTTTCATGACCTCCCGCCGGTCAGCCGTGGGCACCATGTAGTAACTGCCGGGGCCGCAATCCAGAGGATGGCCGGCGCTGTCCATCTGCGGCGACCCGGGGTGTTTGGCCACGTAGTCGGGGCCGGCCCGGAAGCCGGCCATGAACGGGGTGCGGTAGCCAAAGGCCTTCCAGGTCTTGAGCGCTTCCTGGCTCTCGTTTACCACGAGAATGGTGTCAACTTTCAAATCATTGGACGGCAGGTAGGCGGTCGACGTCTGCAGACAGGTTGTGTTTCGCCGTGTCAGCCGCGTCGACTTCGCGCCAGCGGGAATGCCGAGCGCCAACTCAAGGGCGTCGGCGATGCCGTTATGATTGGCATCGGCCAATACTCCTCGGGGATCGGTAATCGTTTCTGGCGAGACCAGGAGCGGTTTGGGGCAGCACTCGCGGGCCTGGGAGGTTACGTCTCCGCGGAACAGGCCCACGCTGCCCACGAGCACCGTGCCTTGCGAGCGGATCTGGATGGATAAATCGGCCATGGTTGCCCCTTCGGGCGCGGCAATAGCGGCGCTGACGAGCGTCCATTCAGAGGCGTTAGCCGGCAGAGGCGGTCCCCACTGCCCACGGAACCCGCCGGGGCCATAGAAGCGAACATACGCGAAATCGACGCGCGGATCCGCATTCGAGGAGCGCAGCCACGCGATGGCGGTAAGCGTCTGTCCTGGCCCCGTCGCGACCGGACGGCTGCTGGCGCCCGCCCAATCTCCTCCGCTGCCGGCGAGGCGCACGGCGCAAAGCGCCGGTTGTACCTGGTCGGCGACCCACTCCACGCGGTTCGTAGCGCTCCGGTTCATCATCCAATCCTCAGGGTCGAGGATGCCTCGGGCGAAGGTCGGGTTAGCGACCAGGTTGGTTGCTTGTCCCAGGAGAAGGCTGACTGCAAATGCAAGCACGAGAGGTTCCTTTTTGTTGGCGTACCTGCTAACGGTACGGGGCCGTATTACTCGCAACATTGCCTAAATTCAGCCGGGGTGTCAACCGCCGGGTTTCGCGCGGTTTCACGCGATGCGGGCGATGTGGTTGTGGACGGCGCCGTTCTCGCGGCGCGTTTTCAAACTAAACCAAGCGCCACGGGCCGCGGCCTCATGCGGACCAATACGCCCCGAATCGGGCCAGGTTGTCTTCGTTCAAAGTCCGCGGCACGGGAGCCTCTGGCTCGCCGAGCGCCGCCTGGGCCTTGCGCCATAACTCCGTTCGCGTGTAACGCTGGTGTTCCCGCTGCCACTTTGTTTCGGATAGCAGCCGGATCGCTTCGCCGGGCTTTCCGCTGGCCAAAGCCAGATCCGCTCGGCGCTCGATCACGCGCGGATGCGGCGCGGCGCTACGCAGCAACGCGGCGCGAGCTTCATGCCGTCCGAGCGTCGCATACAGCTCGTCCAATTCCGTAACCGCCATCGGGTCGCGCAGCGGGCCCGCTTCGAGGTGGCCAAGCGCGAGGGCCGGATCGTTCAGCGCTTTCCAGCAAATCAAACCCGCGATGCGACGCGTGTTGGCGTTGCCGTCAGCGACGAGCGGCAGCGCTTCCGCGGCGCGACCGTGAAAGGCCAGCCACAAGGCCAATGGTTCGGCGGCGAGCGAATTGCCGGCCGCGAGTTCTTTCCGGAGCGCGGCTTCGAGCGCGATGCCGGTCGGGACGGTCGAGGAGGGCAAAGCTCCTTCGCCCTCGCGAAAGCTTTCCCACTCCGTTTGCCACGCGGAGTGTTTCACGCCGAGCCAGGGATCCGGCCAGGCCGGCAGATCCATTTCCGGGAGGCTGACCGCATCGCATTCGGCGCGCGAGTGGACGGGGAACCAGTACTCGACCGTGCGGCGCTCGGTGTTTCTGGGGAAGAGCGGCTTTTCAGATTGGTCCAGGAGGGGGCCGCTCTCGATCTCGCAATAGGATTGCTGACCCTCCGTGGAGGCCAGGCCCCAGTCGCGGTGTTGCCCGTAACCATAGCTCCAGAGCTTCTTGCCGGGAAGTCTGTCCGGATCGGCTACGTGCATCAGACCGAAACCCAGATCGTGATGGAACGCGCCGAACCGGTTCGAGCCACCCGGCTTCCAGAAAAGGGCGGTCATCTCGCGCAAGTTGCGATCCCAATTGAGGCCGTCGCCGGGCCAATCCGATTCCAACACCCGGTGGTCATGCACCAGCACGCGATGCGGCGGATGCACGAACTCGGTGCCTTCCGTCGAGCTGAGAGCGGTAATGGTCCAGGACATCCACGGATGATCCGCGTCCGTGCGGTTGCGGAAGGCGGAACGCTGTACCAATACGGGAGCATTATCCGCCAGGCCCAACTCGACCACCCAATCCATGCCGGTGCGCGCCTCGCGCTCTCCGACGCGGATAAAGGCGTAGCTGCCCGTCTGGCCGGTAACGCAACCCACTTCCGCGAGAGAGGTTGGCGAGTGGGCGATAGGGAAGTTGAACTCCATGCCGCCCGAAATGAACGCCCAGATCGGGAGGATCCGCACGGGCTTCACCACCGGATTGCTGAATAGGATCTCGCGACCGATCCGCTTGTCAAACAGGCTATAAACGCGGCCACCCAATTCCGGCGCGACTTCGACCCGAAGGAAGTCGTTTTCGAGAATCACCATCCGCAAGATCCGTGGCGCTGGCGTGGGCTCGGTATCGCCGAAGCTGGCGTAAGGGAACAAGTGTTCGCGATGATAAATGAGCGGCAGCCGCGTCAACGGTATCGGTCTGTAGAACGGGAGCGCGCGGCTGGCTTCACGAACAGAAATCATCGCTGAACCTCCGTCCGAGAGGCGGATTCCCGGCGATCGTCGAGGCCCATCAAATGCGGGCGGGCAAGCGCCAAATGCCGATCTCGCAGCGTTCGATAACCTCGGTTTTCCTCGAGAACGAACGCCCGCTTCTGGCGTAGTGAATCATCGATTGGGCCCGGTACCCAGGCGAGCGTCTTTTTCCACGGCATGCAAATAGGTTAGTGGACAAACCCCTTGCCTACCAAGCTGAAAACGCTGTCTTATCCTACTTGCCGACGACCTCGGCTTCTCCGGCCTCGGGTGTGATGGCGGAGTAATCATCGCGCCGACGGTGGACAAGGCGATGAAAACGGCCAATCGCGCGTGGGGATGTTCAAAGTGGACAAGGCTATGCTCGCTCCGCATACTATGCTGCTTCATGCCGGAAACGCGTGAGAAACCAATGCTGAATTTGACCTTATCATGAGCACCCTAATTTTGCTGACCTGTTCGAATGTCTTCATGACTTTCGCCTGGTATGGGCATTTGAAATATGGCCACACTTGGCCGCTCGGGAAGGCGATCCTGGTCTCGTGGGGGATTGCGCTGCTGGAATACTGCCTTGCGGTGCCGGCAAATCGGCTCGGCTATGGCCAATTCTCGGGTTTCCAGCTCAAGATTATTCAAGAGGTCGTCACGCTCGCCGTCTTCATCGGATTTGCGCTCCTGTTCCTGAAGGAGAGACTCGCATGGAATTATCTCGTGGCATTCGTTTTTCTGGGCGTGGCCGCGTTCTTCGCCTTTGCCTTTAAGGCGCCCGTACCGGTTGCCTGAAGGACCTGTTGGTTGAATCGCGGATCTGTCCTCGCTCCGGCGTCCGCTCGGGAGATGCGATCTCGTTTCCTGTTGCGAGATGGAGCGCGTGGAGCGGAGCGAACGTTAAGCCCGCCCGCCCCGAGAGCCTCCAATTACGGCGACAACAGTTTGTCGGGAACCGTCTGGACCGCTAGAGCGGCTTACCGTCCGCCATTTCCGCCGCCGCGGGTGCCGAAAGGGTGAGGCAGATCAGTGTTTCAACCGGGTCCTGACCGGCAGCAGGCAGGCGAAGCCAGATGCTCGCGGGCGTCTGCTCCACCTTCAAACCCGCTTGCTTTGCCGTGAGACAGGCGGACGAGGTGATGGTCGCTTTAAGCGGCGGGAGTTTGAGTTGATCGCCATTCCATTGGCTGACGTAGAGGAAGACTTTGTTACCCTTGAAAGTCGAGCCGCCCCAAGCGCCGTTCCGGAAGGGACCCCCCCGCGTGCCGTAGATGCTGTCGCCGTACTGTTTGAGCCAAGCGCCTACCCTCCCCAACGCCTCAGCCTGGTCGGCCGGGATCACCCCCGTTGCATCCGGCCCCACGTCCAGCAACAGGTTGCCGTCACCCGTTGCGCACCCGAGCAGTGTTTTCATGCAGGCGGCGTAGGATTTCACCTTGCCGTCGGGCCGGTAAGACCATCCGCCTCCGGCCGCATCGACGACGCACATACAGGATTCCCACGGCCGGGTATTTTGAAACTCGCCCAGGCGCTGTTCCGGCGTATCGAAATCTCCGACCCAGGGCTTGGGTTGCTGGTTGTAAGCTCCCAGTTCGGCCAAGCGGTTGTTCATCAGGATATTCGGTTGCAGCTTCTTGACGAGGTCGAAGGTTTCGCCGACACACCAAAACCGGGTCAGGTCGCCGCGGCCATAGCTGTCCCACCACAGGAGGTCGATCTTCCCATAGTTCGTCAGTAACTCGCGGATTTGGCCGTTCATATAATCCACATATTTCCGGTTGTCGCCCATCCCGTAATCAGGGTGATGCCAATCGCGGGGCGAATAATACAAGCCCAACGGCATGTTCGCCTCCTGGCAGGCGGCGGCGAGTTCCTTTACTACGTCACGCTTGAAAGATGTGTTCATGATGTTATAGTCGTTGTACTTCGTGTCCCACATGCAAAAGCCGCCGTGGTGTTTCGTGGTAAACACGATATATTTCATGCCGCTTTCCTTGGCCAGCGCCACCCAGTCGCGGGCGTTGAATTTTGTCGGATTGAACTGCTTGTAGAGATTGTCGTAAGCGGGGTCCTCAACGTATCCCGCCGGGTCTCCGGTGATGTCTAGCGGCTTGGTGGCCTTGCGCGACCAACTGATCTCCGTGCCGGCGATGCTCGACATGTCCCAATGGATAAACATCCCGTAACGGGCCTCCAGCCACCATTTGATTCGCGGAGGATAGGCCTCCGAAACCTCAGGCGAGGTGGCCGCATCGAGGAATGCAGGCGCAAGGAGCGCCGTTGCCAGCATCAGAATTGTAGTCTTCATATACAGAGAGGGAAGGGGCATCATTGGGTTCGCAGTGAATAGAACAATTTGGCGGCATACCTTTCCAGGGGAACCTGCACGCTGAACGGATTTCCTGTCGTGCTCAGGTTGGTGACGACCGCCCAATTCAAGAAAGGCACACTGGGGCTGCCGCTCGCCAGCAAGTCGTAGCTCGAGCCAGGCTCGCCCTCCGCCTGGAGCAGGATATTACCGTCCGACATGCGGTCGATTGCTGAAAAGCGGGGCGACAGCGTATCACGCATACGAAAACGAAACACACGCGTCTGGGGAGTATTCATGAGCGCCGGGAGGTCCGCGTAGTTGGCGCCATCCAATTTGAGTGTAAATGTGATTTCCCAAGCGCCTCGTTCGGCATTGTAGTCGCACTGCCAGAAGTCCTTTCCATGGACCGCCTGATCCAGGGGGACCCAAACGCCGCCAACCTTCTCTTCAATCACCGGTGTGCGATAATCGCTTAGTCCAGTAAACGTCACCGGGACACAGCCCAGTCCGCCGGTGATTAGGAAACCTGCCCGGTTATTCGTCGTCTGGATTTGAATTGGGTACAGGCGTTCGAGAGATCCCCATTGAGGGGTAACGGTCAGGTTATTACCCACCGCTTCCCGCAGGCCAATTTGATAAGTATTCTGATAGTTCGTCATCGCCTGGCGAAAGCTCGCGTTTGGTCCGTAGTAGTCCTTCGCAAACTTGGGAACGTAGAACCGGACAATGTCAGCTTCCACAAAGTCCCCTGGCTTCAGGCTGGCGACCCCCGGAGGCGGAACCACATCCAACAACGAGGCGCCTGGAATGCTCCGCTCAACGATATAGGGTGGCACGTTACTCACACCATTGAGGCGCGCGCGCCACGATCGAATGACAAAGCCGCGGTTAGCTGCGGCGTACGATCCAGAGCCATCCGCGGCAGCGTTCAGAGTCATCGCCCAAGGCATTGGTCCCGTTAGCGCCACAGGGGTTCCAATATTGCCATTCCGGTTAAACGTCGCCGTCCATTGGCGCAACGGAACGCGATTACTGGCATTTCCGTAGGCAAGTATGCTGCCGTTGCCGTAAGCGTAGGTGTCGGCTGCCTGCTGAACGAAGACAAGGCGCGAAAAGGACAGGTTGGATTTCACATCGACCCGCAGGTGATGCACGCCTCGTGTGTAGTCATCAGAGCGGAACAGCGCGGCACTGTAACTGAGATCCATGGCGCCGTCGTCGCTCTGGCCGGCGAAGACCACCTCCGCCAGGTTCGGGCAGTAGCGCACATATCGGGTGCGCATCCGGACGTGGCGTCGCTCCTTTCCGCCCCGGTCATAATAGCGGAGAAACTGCGCGCCGCCATAATTGCCGCACCATTGGCCGGTCTGTCCGCTGTTGTTGAGCAGCAAGATGGGCCGGGAATCCGTGCAGTCGTTGTCCGTCAGGACGTGCTCCGCATCGTAGCAAAGCGCCTCCCCGAAATTACCCAGGGCCGCCTCGTCCCACTGTTGGCACCCTCCATATCCAATTACCGAAAGCTGGGAGTGTGTGGCGGACGGCATCCCGCCCCAGTGTTGGCCTGCCATCACATATTCGAAAACGAGATTCGTGTTGGCCGGCACAATCAGCATGGTGAGGCCGTGAAACCATTCGCCCTGATACCTCTCCGCCGGACTAGTGGTATGCCAGTTCTTCGATAATTGAACGGGAATGCCAACGGGATACTGGTTGCTGTCACGCAGAATCGCTGTCAGCCCGGGAATATAAAAGGGAACACCATCGAAATTGAACCGGGCCGCTCGGGGAATGGAGGCTCCGTTGGTGACGCCAACCAGGACGCGCAGAATACCGTCGTCTCCGGCGGTTCCTTTGGACGGGAGCACGACGCGATAATAGCCTCGATCGACGTCATAGGAAGTCGTCAGTTTTCCCGAGTTGGGAACCGTGTCAGTGGCGGCCAGGGGCATGGGGGATGTCTCGTTCAATACGGCGTTGGTAAGCGTCACGGCAGCGTCGACGGCGTCCGGATAAATGATCAGCCCAACGGAGTGCTCCTCGCCCGCGCTCCAGTTGCCAGGTGACGTGCGGACGATCACCAAACCGTTCGTGGGATCGATGCTGAGGGTGGACGCATCGCTACTCTTGAAAAAGGCGAAGCCGCTGCCATTAGCGGCCTGCAACGCCATACCCGCTCCATAATTCCGGAGCACATTATAAGTGTTGGTGAGTAACAGCGTCATTTCAAGAATCGTGTTCGTCGTCGGGACGGCCGGGGTCAGACGCAGCACAAACGAGAGGCGGTCCGGCCAGGCGGCCGATTCCAGTCCGCTCGTCCGCGCATTCAAGGCGATTCCGCCGGGTATCGCCACCTTTTGGAACCGGTGTTGAAGGAACTTGCCGCACTCCACCAGTTGCACGTCGGCCATGCTCGAACTTGACGGCGCCACGTCGATCGCGATGCTGTTTTGGATCCATCGGCAACTCAAAACCACGGGAGGCGAAGAGGGAAAACTCTGGGCGGACGACTCGACCAGCACCGCGTCTTCGGATGAACCGGGCGGAATCGGATTCAGAGCAATAGGGGAGAGGTTGGCGGCGTTGAACAACAAACCATAATGGCTGGTCTTAATCGCATAAACCGGCGAAGCGGTGCCGTTGGTCCACCAGATGTATCCAAACTCGCGCACACTGGCAAAGGCCGGTCCGGGAAGCCCGCCCGATTCTTGCGCGCCGGTCGTGCTGTGTACGAGGGCTAAAAGCCAGAAGGCCAGGCCGACCGGCAAACGCCATGTCTCGTCTCTCTTCATAAATTCAAATAGCTTGCAGATCATCGCCATCGTAGTAGCAGTGCGACGTGATCGGCCATTTCCATTAACTGCACATCCCAGAGACCATCCGCGCGTTTGGCCAGGCTCCCTTTCGCGCCCTGGCAAGCGGCAAGACTCAGATTCCACCTGTAGTGAATTGCCTGCGCTTGCCGGCTCGCTCAACGAGGTGAGAGCCCCCAGAAGAATGAAGGCCGAGCTGTTGACGAACCACAATCTCATCTGGCTCATAAGACGTATCCGAATGGATGAGCCGCCCGCCTTTCTCAGGCATACCGAAGGACCAGAACTGCCGCGTCTCGTCATACTTCAGGGTAGTGCGGGCGCTGAAAGATAGCAGGCGAGGAGCACCACACGGACCTTCCAGGCTGAAAAAAGGCCGGGAGATCCTGCTCTGGAGTTTCTCCCGGCCTGGCTGAAGCCAGCCCACTCGTTACTGCTTGACGCGGAAGAAGACGCTGACTTTCTTAGTGTCGATTGCAACCGTGACGGGGCTTGTCCCGGGATAGTCGTTCCAGGCGCCGTTCAAGGAATTGGTACTGGCCTGAAGCGTTCCACCTCCCGTCCATTGCAGCATCAACTGCGTCCCGCTCAGAACGGTGTAAGTCAGGGTCGGCGGAGTCACCACCGAAGGTCCCCAATGGGCATAAAGAAGCGTATTGGTGGAAATCTGGAAGGTAGCGTCGGGGTTGTACGCCGTTCCAGCGCCGTCTGGTTTGGTGTTCCAATTTAGGAAAATGCTTCCAGGATTGTTCAGGCCTCCCGAGTTTCCAAGGACGGTGACCATTGCATTCGCCAAGTATGGACTGGAGTAATCAACCGGAACCGTTCCACCGAGCCCCCCGTTACTCCGATAAGTAACGGCGAATTTGTTATTCGGCACCCAATCGGCGTGGAGAGTAGTGTCTCCAACAATTCTGAAACTCTCCCCCGGAAAGTAAAGCGTCCCTGCGCCATTAGCCGACGTGTTCCATCCCAGGAAACTATATCCGGCCCGGGTTAATGTACCCTGGCCCATCACGGTCACGGAGGCGCCATACCCATAGGGACTGCCGCTATCGGACGGGGCGCTACCACTCGTGTTCTCGTTTCCATCGTAGGTCAACGCCGATGCCGGCACCGTGACGCCTTGTACCAGGAAATCATCGACATAGCCGGCAAAGAAGTTAGTGTCACCGCTTGGCGCGCTGAATAACGTCGTGTCCGACCAGTTCACACCCAAACCAGGCGCGAACAGCACGCTTCCTTGCTGATTCCACGTCATGCCGCCATCCAGGCTGACCCAGTAGGAAAAGATGCCGTTCGCTCTTTGGAACATCATGCCAAGGCTAAACCAGTCACTGGGCGTTGTGAAGGAGCCTATGGTGGTCGCTCCCACATTGGCGTTGAAGTTATACATTGCGGTGCGGGTGATGCTAATGCCGTCCATGGCGAAGAGGTACTGTTCACTCGTCGGGTTGGGCCCCCAATTGCCAGATTGCTGAAAGAGGGACACTTGATAATTGGTGGGCATGCCAGTGGCATTGGCCATGGTATTTGCTGATTCCCCGTCGGCAACCATCCAGCTTGCCGTGCTGCCCCGGGAAGTGGCCATCGCCCCACTGGTCCAATGTGCGCTGCCAGAGCCGTTGATCATAATTCGACCGTTCCCGGAAGCATCGCTCTGGAGATTGGTTTGCCAATCGGTTCCGTTTTCGCCGAGGGTGTATTCGACCTGTACGGCGCCAGGAGCAAGGGGATCCGCTGAAAAGATGGCCGTGACGTTGATGTTCGTCGTGACTTTAGCATCGGTGCGGGAATCACTCTTTGCCAGGTCACTCCAGAAGGCAAAATGATACCCCGGATCCGGGACTGCCGTCACCTGCGTGCCGCTGTCGCCATAATTGACAATCTGATTGGCCGGTCCCATTACGCTTCCGCCCCCGCCGGCAAGGTAGTTGAGGGCATATTGATTGATCGTCCACTGGGCATAAAGAACCGTTATGCCGCTCACGGTGAACGACGAACCCACACTCCTGGAGTTGCCAGTGCCATCCGCCGCCGTGTTCCAGCCTGCAAACGTATAGCCTGCCTTGCTAAGAGTGCTCGGTCCCAAAACGGTCGCGGTGGCGCCAGGCTTGTAAGGGCTGGAAACGTCCACTGGCACCGCGCCGGCCGTGTTGCCGTTCCCATTGTAGACCACAGGATAACCACTGACCCACTGCGCATAGAGAACGGTATTGCTGATGAGCACGAAACTGTCGCCTGGGACATAGCCAGCACCCTTGCCATCCGCAGTCGTATTCCAACCGGCAAAGTTCTCCCCGGCTTTGACCAGTCCGCCCGTGTTCCCGAGAACGGTCACCGAAGCCAACCCGGCATACGGGCTATTGCCGTCAACCGGCGCGCTGCCGCCGGTGCTCCCATTGCCGTTATAGGCCAAGCTGAACGTGTTGTTGACCTGCAAAACCTGGACCGCGTTAATCTGGGTTCCGTTGGTGCCTGCGTTAACAAGAGGATTGAAGCCTATTTTACCTGCATCGGCCAGGAAATCGGCCATCACCACCACGTAACGCCCATCCCCGTAGGCATATTGAATCGCCGGAGATGAGCCCGTTACGCCTTCACTTCCAGCGATGGTGATTGTATTTCCGAGGCTCGCAGGTCGGCTGTCCGCCAGGACAAACTGAACCTGGTAGTGAGTGCCGCTCGTATAATTCCAGGACTCGATAATTCCATTGGTCGACGCTAGCGAGGTAGCATCGTCCAGCAGGGAGGGGCCGGCCCCACCGTAAAGCGTGGCGGGCTTGTTGTTTCCCCAGCTATTATTGGGCCAGGAGAAAATCCACACAGGGTTAATGGTAGAATTGCCGCTGACCCATTGGCCGACGTTCGCGCCGGCCGACCAGGTAATTCCTCCGAAGGCGGTCTCATCGCCGCCGAAGTTGATGGCCGAGAGGGAAACACTGTCCGCAGGGCTAACCCAGGAGGTGTCGGTTGCGTTCGTGGCGGTATATACGCTGTAAAACACCTGAGCGGCTTGAGATGTGGTTGCGATCGCCAGGAGCAGCAGCAAAAGTGCCCAGGGGCAGGAATATGACGGTGGCCTTATCTGAGGCTTAGGGTCGGAGTGGGGGAGCGGCGGGGAGACGATTGGATTCATAGCTTGGGTGATCGGCGATTTTATGTGATGGCTGTTCTTTTCAGGCCATCATACCTGCACTCACCGGGACCGCCTACCTGCCAAAACTGGCAGGGTGTCTGCCCGCCTCAGATCAGGGTCGAGACTGCCATCGCTGTCGCCGGTTGACTTCAGGCACTTCCTCTATCGCTTCATCACCTTAGCAACCGCTTGAGCGCGGGACCGCACCTGGAGCTTCCTGTAGATGTTGCGGATGTGGAAATGCACGGTGTGGTCGCTGACCTGAAGACTGTCGCCTATCTGCTTGTACAGAAATCCGGCCGTTAGCAAGTCGAGAACTTCGTGCTCGCGCGAGGTAAGCTCGCTTTCGACTTTGCACGGAGTTTTCATGGCGGCAGGCTTTCGAAACGCTTGGACCACTAAGCGGGCGATCTTGGCCGACATGGGCGAACCGCCGGCTACTACCTCGCGGGCGGCCGCAGCCAGGTCACGAGCTTTAACCGGCTTTTGCAGGTAGCCGCACGCGCCGGCCTGGAGCGAGTTGAAGACAGCCTCGGTGTTGTCGTACACCGTGAGCATGACGAACAGGGCTTCCGGAAGAAGCTTGGTGAGCGCGCGCACGCAGGAAACACCATCCATCCCGGGCAAATTGACATCCATGAACACCACCTGGGGGGCCGCCACCGGCAATCTGGCCAAGGCCTGCTCTCCGTTAGCGCAGGCGGCGACACAATGGACAATCGTTGAATGGGAAAACGCCTCCTGCAACGATTCGCGCAAACTGGTCTGGTCCTCGACCAGAGCAATACGAATCTTCGAGCTGGAAGGGGCGGAGGAGGTGGGGGCCATAAGGTTATCAGTGGGATTCTATTCGTCCTAGTCACTCGAAGGCAGCGGAACGGTCACGCGCACGATCGTTCCCTTCCCGGATTCCGCGGCCAGAAACTCGCAGTTGCCCTTCAGTTGGAAAGCGCGCGATTTCATGTTGGACAGCCCGTTGCCAAGCTTTAAAGCGTCCTTGGCAGGCAGACCGCAACCATTGTCGGCGATCTCCATCTCGATCTGCCCACGAGCCGTTCCGATGCGAAGCGTGACCAGGGTTGCGTGGGCATGCCGCATCGCGTTGTTCAGCGCTTCTTTCGCGATCATCAGCAAATGATGGCGGTAACTCGAAGACAGACTAACCTCAGGCATGGCGTCAGCACTCATGAAATGGCAGCGGATGCCGGCATTCCCCAGGTACTCCTCGGCGTAACCGTGGAGATATCGAGCAAGGCTCTCCAGCGTGTCGTTAACGGGATCGACCGTCCATACGACCGAGCGCAACCGCCGGGCCAGTTCCTCCACTGTGGAATATACCTTTTCCAAATGGACACGGGCCCGCGCAGGCTCGCAGAGCGATCCCTCAACCAGCTCCGTAAGAACCCCAATGCAGGCGAGGTTGGCCCCAAGGTCATCGTGAAGATCCCGCGCGATGCGCGTACGTTCCTCTGCCAGCACGGCTCGAGTTTTCACGATAGCCATCTGTCGAGCGGTCCGTATGCGGGTCAGCAGGACCGCCAGCGCGCCCACAAAACCCAAGCCCCCGACGCCCGCCAGCCACTGGAATAAACGCGCCTGCCAGAAATGCTGCCGCGTGAAGATGGGAAGCGAGCAGATCGTGGCATCCCATTCATGGTCACTATGCAAAGCTTGTGCCTCGAACACGGTCTTGCCCGCAGGTGGGCAGGGCATGTCGATCGTCATAAAACGCGAGAGTTGCCACGCTTCCAAATCCCCCTCGACTCGCCAGCGAAATGCCACCCCGGGAGGCAGCCCAATCTGAGGAATTCGTAATCCAAGCGAAAGACGCCGAACCCCGGGTGGCAGATCGAGCACCCCCTTCACGGGGATCTCCCGACCGTCTGCCAGGGCTGATACTACCTCTGGCGTACGGGTTTCATAAACCTCCACCTCGGCGAGTTGCGGCGAGAGCGGAGTCGGGTTGTCCGATGACAACCGCAGGTAACGACCCCGAAACGTTCCGTTCCCCAGATCCCCGCGAATAATGTCCACCGTGCCCGCGTTCGGGTGGCTGCCATCCGCCCGGTCCGTGCCTTCCCATATCGGCGCCGCGCCGCTGTCTGGATCCTGCTCATAGAGTCGCGCCAGCATGCGCGAGAAGCGATCCAGGTAACCGTCCCCCCGGGTGCGCAGGCCGATATGGTCCAGTGTGGCCACCCGGCCGAGATCAATTTCGAAATAAAAATTGGTCCCCAATCCCTCATCCCGAGGATGGGCGATGGTGGAGGGTAACCCGTCAGTTAATGCCCCCGGTGTCATCGGCGCGAACAGCCGATGAAAATCGTTTGTCCCGCTGGCCAGTTCTTCGGGCATGATGGCGGCGAACAGCGGGTGGGAAGCCTTAACCGGGCGGTGCAAGGCGATATTGGTGGATTCCCGGACATGAACTTCAACTCGAAATTCGGTGAGAACGAAATCATGGGGCGTGCCCCACGCCATCCAGGCCGGGCCTCCCTCATAGGGGATCAAGGGGAACACCTCCAAGCGAAAACCCGTGGCCAGGCTCCCCGGCAAGAGAACCGAGACCCGGTAAGTGTCGTCGGCCACGACTCCCGTCATAACGTCCGGCAAATAGGCCGCTCGCAGATGGCCATGCTCGGCCCGCTGCAAGGTTGCGACTTCGGCCGTGAACCGCTGAACATCCAGCGGCTCCCAGTTCCCCTTCAACGACGGCTCAGTATCCGTTGTGTACGACAGGGCCAGCTCGGCAATGGAATTGTTGGGGCGGCCGGAGTGGAAAAAGAGCGTGAAATCCAGTTCCGCAGCCTGGACTGGTTGAGCGCACCGGACCACCAACGCTTGCGGGTTGGAGAGTTGTGGAATGACCGACCAGCCATGCGGCTCCGCTTCGATCCCGTTGATGACGTAGTCCAGCTCATCCGGGTCTCCCGCATGAAATGTCGCCTCGACATGGTTCAGGGTGATCGGCTCCGCGGCGCGCGGGCGGGTTATGCCCGTCAGTAGAAATGCAATGCCGATGGCTGCGCAGAGTCGCATGCGTTGCTCCGTTGTCTAGAGGATTTCCCGCTCAATAACAAGTTCAAGAACGCCTTCGCATCGCGGGCGGGGCCTCCCGTTCGTCCGCGGCAAGCAGTCCCGGGAAGCCACAATTCCAGGCGCGCCGCGACCTTTTTCCCGGCGCTCAGGCATCGTCTCGGAGAATCGCAAGCCAGTAGATCCGCCAGATGCCGCACTGCGGCCAAGAGGGTAACGCGGTCCAAACGTATCGGATTGCACCGGGCGCCCGGCTTCTTTTCGAAAGGCATTGGGGCTAATAGGCCAGCTTGAATCGGAAGAAAGCCGCGGATCGGTCCCCCGGTCCAATCACCGCTTGGTAGCGCCCAGGGATGATCTCCCGCACCGTCGTGGCGGCCGGGACCCAGTGCTGAACATCGGCGGAAGTTTCCAAGACAAAGGTCGCCGCGGGCGGCCCTGTCCACGTCAAGACTGCCGTCCTTCCGGGCCCGGTTACCGACGGCGCCAACGCCTCGGTGGATCCCCTACCGTTCGAAAGGGCGAGACCGATGCTGAGGTCCGACATTAACGCCCCGCCGATAGGCGCATTGCCGATAATTGTCCCGCCAATATTCAGATAGGCGTGGGTTTTGACGGTGCCCGGATTGTTGAGCAGACCGCCCGATTCGAGCGTCAGCGTTCCCAGGATCGAAAGCGTGGTCGAGTTATTGGCGATGACGAGGGCGCCAAAGTTATCCACCGACCCTGGAATCGTCAGAGAGTGGTCGATGCTCAAGGTCCCTTTGGCCAGGATCGTCAATAGACCCGGTCCGCCCACCGTGGTCGAGCCCACCAGGTTCAGCGAACCTCCAGCCAAGGTAGTGTGCCCTGCCAGGTAGAGCCGATTGACCCCCTCGAGGCGAGTCTCGCCATCCCCCTGTAGAATCGCCCCGTCTTGCAAGGCCAGATCACGCGGGGCGCCATCGTTTTGCAGTCGCAAGCGAGCGCCGGCCTGGATCTCAAGCGTCCCCGCCACGGTCAGGTCCGTGGAGAGCACGCGCAAATAGCCGTTGGTGTTCAACAGGAGCCGTCCGCCGGCGGCGACCTTGACCGGAAGCTCAATCGTCGCCTCAGCAATCTGATAACTCCCTCCGTTCCCCACGGTCAAGTCCATCAACCCTTCATTCTCAATCGAGCCCGTCCCCGCCAGGGTGGACGTGTACCAATTGGCGACCTGCCGCAGCGTGCCTCGGTTCGTTAGGATACCGTTGACCGTGAGAGCATAATTATTATCGGAGTCGATGCCCACCAGGGCGCCCGGCTGGATGACGGTGTTGCTCCCGAAGGTGGCGCCATAAAGCGTCGCCACCGTGTTGCTGGCAAATTCCAAACGAGCGGCGAAGTTGCCGTAAACCGACTGAACTCCCACGAACTGGAGCAAGCCGGGACCCGAAACCGTGCTGCTTTCCACCAGGTCGAGGTGCCACGGCATATCGATACGGTCCGCCACCAAGAGAGTGTTGGACCCTTCCTCCCGGAGGGTGCCAAGGCCCAAAACCGTCGCACCAGCATGGATCGCCAGGGTGCGTGAGACGCCATCGTTTTGCAGTCGCAAGCGGGCGCCGGCCTGGATCTCAAGCGTCCCCGCCACGCTCAGGTCCGTGGAGAGCACGCGCAAATAGCCGTTGGTGTTCAACAGCAGCCGTCCGCCGGCGGCGACCTTGACCGGAAGCTCAATCGTCGCCTCGGACGCCTGATAACTCCCT
>Ga0316217_10001597_pt1 | contig 29088 bp, 14 predicted proteins | sample 1anoAmetaG_FD_203633 | JGI IMG/M metagenome (GOLD analysis project Ga0316217, IMG submission 203633) | Freshwater microbial communities from Trout Bog Lake, Wisconsin, USA - 1anoA | ecosystem: Environmental > Aquatic > Freshwater > Lake > Hypolimnion/Profundal zone | place: USA: Wisconsin... | reverse complement strand
ATGCATCTATCCGGCAATCTCAATGTTTTGATGGTGTTGCCTTTGCTGAGCTGTCCAATGAGCTAAAATTATGAATTTATGAAATTATGAAGTTAAAGTGTCTTTTTTACTTGGTTTACCCCAAGGAATTTAAATTAATAAGTCTCATCAAAATGAAAATAATTCAATAATGGCTTTGTTCAACCTCTTATTCTTCATCATTGCTTTTCTGCTAATATTCCGATAAGAAGACAAATAATAAAGTAAGGATTCATTGCAAAAATTACTTTTTTTAAAGCAAATCATATCTATTATGAAAGCTATGGCGAGGTAAAAGGCCAAGTACTTATAATTCTTAAAATTAATCTAAAAGATTTCTAATTTTTATTGCTGTATTCATTATTTAATTCAATGCCTGTGAGATAAGGAAAGGCCAGACTTTGGTTTAACACCAAAGAAGAACAAGTACTGAGACGACTATTAAAGGATGAGTATGATGACAACGTCATCTCCAACATTGAGCTTACTACTGATGACGAAGCTGACGATAACTATTGCCTCATGTTTGTTCGCAAGAAAAAAGAGTCCTTCTTAACCCTCAACACCAGGGCTGTAGGCGACTTATAAAAAGTACTGCTCTATCAAGTTAGCTCCAATCCATTTACAGCAATCCAACGCAATTCATTGATAAATATCTGGCAGGAAAGAGAGACCACACAATCAATAGATAGTGGAACATCCAAAAAGGAATGTTTGGATGGGCAGTAGGCTACCTTTTGCTTAGATAAGTGCTTTATTACTAATACAGCTACCAATCCGCAACTTTTATGCTCGTTCGTGGATCATGTTCTTCGCACTAGCTGTGTACCACGAAAGAAAAGGCACTCTAAACATCTTCTCTCCATACTACCCTATTCTGAAGGACGAGTTTACAGATAAGCAGATACGCAATTACCAAGCTTACGTTGATATGACTCACCCCATCATTCCACACGCCAATAACAAAATACCAGAGGCTAAGATTTGGCAACTTAACCAGCCTGCTTACCTTAGGGAGGCTCCAGAAATCAAAGTATCAGAATTGGCCCAAATTTGGCTTTCCCCCAAAGAGAAGACTGTAGCTTGGGATGGAACATTTAATATGCCTTTGGCTGGATTGGCTCATCCCCTTCACAAAGACGCTAAGCACATTGACTTTGCATGGTGGGAATACTGATTGTCATACAAAAAAAACATTCAAGAGCCTAGGTTACTAAACTTTGTCTAAATATTTATTGTTGTTGACAATATTATGTAGATTTATAACGGATTTACAAGATTTTTGATCAATTTTCAACGAGGTTTTTTTCGTTATTTTGCTTCTGTACTTTTTCCCAAATTTTCTTTTTCTAATCACCTAAGATCTCTCTAGGAAGATTCTAGTCATTATTCACTCCGGGGATAGGAAAGTTATACATCAAGACATCATCGAAGGTATCATGATGGGTGTAAAAGAATAAGATCACTAAGCTTGCATATTTATCCATGGGAGGGTCAAATCTATAACAAGTCTGTTCAATAGTAATGTTGTCATTTTTGTTGATAGCTCCAGGAAGAGGGGCGGCTAGGGTGCAGTTTCCTACGATAGTTTGGTCAGGGTTTGAGTAGATGTAAGTAACATCATCAAGGCCTGCCCACTTCAAATTTTTTTTGGCTTTGATTGTGGCAGTCCATCTGAAGGGTATTGGGTCACTAATTACATCACAATCAGTGACAGTTCCTAAAACACTGTCTCCTATTTCGACACAGCGCACTGGATAACCTACTTCGGCTGAGCCCAGGAAGATCAAAAGGGCAACTAAAATGATTACTTTCATTTTTTATATCATAAGCTATTACTCTAAAAATATCTAAATTAATTTTCAAGGATTTGAAACAATCTAAATCGTAACAAAAAATATATTCCTTTTACTTATAGAAAATTAGAAAACATAGAAAACATGATTCTTAAAGTTTTTGCGATTTTTAAAGAATTCGTTTATGTGAACGTTTTGATAATTGTTTCTCCGCTAATTTCATTCAAATTACTAAATATAAGCAATTATAGGTCAAAACACAACTTTTTTGTTATAATAAAAATGCAACAATAATAAGTACTTAGCCCAAGAAGACACAAAAAACAATAGGAGCCTTAAGCCCCGAAAAATCATATCCTATAGCTATTTAAGCTAATTCTTCCACCCTTCATAGTCACTATAATAGCCTTCTCATTTAAAGTGATATCTAAGATTCTAGTTTTTCTGATTTCGCTGTTTTGGAGCGATGATTAAAAGCTAGGTGAAGCCTCTATCTAGTTTCGTAAAAGGATCTTCGAGAAGGATATTGAGTCCTTAAAGCTGAAGCAATAGGATTTGGGATTTACAAATCAAGTTCTCTATTCAGAAACCTAAAAAGCAGTTAATTTTTACTTGCCTGTCTATATAACTAACAAAATTAAAAGCATTCAAGATGTTTCTGTCCAATCTTTAACTGGAAACATCAGCTGTGCACTTATTATTAATATCTTTTTTGGAGACATTCCTGAAGAAATTCTTAAAAAATTAGAAAATAGCATTGTTGTACAACTCAACCGAGGTGAAGCCATGTTTTTAGCAGATGATGGAATCACAATAACTTTCAAAAGGGACAAAAAAGCAAAATTCTTGATATTTACCATCAGAAAAGTGTTTCTTGGATTTTTGATCGAAGATACGCTTTGGTCGCCTTTTGAAGTCTTACAGCTAATTATCTCTTTGACTCTAAATACTGTGACGATTCCGGCAAAATCTTTAGAGATTTTGTAGCCAAGTACAGGGTTTAACCCTGACAAATAATACAAAATAAGCTTTAACTGTATGCGGAATAGTGATATAATACCCATGAGCTATGCTTTAGATTGTGTTTATGGAGTCTATGACTTAGCTGAAAGAAAAATGGAGTCTTATCATACCAACTTAGGCACTTACAAATAAATTACTAAAAAATATTAGGAATTTATAAGCAATAAAGCGAAGGGAGATAAAAAATAGAAAAAATAGCATAAGAAGGATGTATTAAAGATAAAAGGCAAATAATAGAAGAAATAGAAAATTTAAGACAAAAAAACTGTGAAACATTAGTAGAAAAAAGATGATCCAAATGATCCTTTAGCAGGTCTTCTCTTTGTCAAATAAATTGCATAAACTACGATGAAACGACTTTCAATGAGAGCCATTCCAAATTAAAAAAAGACTCCCCCAAAAAAAGTTAAATATTTTCAATACACACATTTCATCATTCCTCTTTACAAGTATCCCGGAAATTCACTAATAACTATCTTTTTGCCAATATCTATGCTCGCTTTGTTAAGTTTGGCGATTTTCTTCCAAGATCCTTAGCTTTCTGGCAGAATCGGAGCTATCGCAACAATGATTTTAGGCTACATCGCTCTAATACCATCAATAAAGTAACAATTGCCTCCTTCTGCTAAACTTACAGTTATCTAATTCCTCGTCTATATTTAAGCCTTATCGTGCATGCTTTGCCTTTACTAAAGCTTCATTATCAGAAACCTGGAAGCTTACTAATTTATATGGTGGGAAAATATCAATTTCCTGCTTTGCCTTTTCATCCACAGCTGCATCTTTCTATTTGTGGCAGGTTTGTACCTTATTCATAAGCTCAAATGGTAACCTGATTACAATTGTGACGTTTTGGTTCAATAAATCAAGCCAGCTGAAAGCCCTCAAAGCTGGGACAACCCTTTTTGCGATTAGGCGTTTGTCAAATACAATCAAGAAGTTATGGACCAATAAACAGGTTCTAGGAGAGAGTAAATGCTGATAAAGCCTTACAAAAATATAATAACAAAGAAGGCAGAGAAAAAAAATATGAAGCAAACTACTTCTATTTTGGATAATACTCCTTTAAGTTTAGCAAATATTTAAAATGAGGAAAAAGAAGAGCTATTGAGATCAGATGTGAGACCAATAAAACCGATAGGTGGAGGTTTATTTGATTGGCTAAACAACATACAAAAAATATAGCCAACTAGCCCGAGGTCTATGAGCGAATTCGTTTTGCCAGACTAGAAGTTATACTATCAAAAAAAATAATGAAAGAAACTGTGTGATATTAATCATAAATTATAGCCTAGCATCTTTTTAGACTAAGTTCCTACAATAATAATTTCAGTTGATTAAAAGTGAGAAGAAAGTCATTTTAAATTTTCTGCCTTAATCTTATAAATTATGTTGAGGCAAAGTTTAGCTTACTTAAATCTGAAAAATACATATCTTATTTTATTGATTTCATGGAAAGAATAAAGAACCTTTTCTCTCTAACTAACTCTAAGTAGAGCGACCTCGACAAAGCAATGCACCGAAGAAGTTATGAAAAGCACCTTGAAGAGGTGAAAATGCCTCATCACTACACCGGCTTCACCAACCGAATACTAGTGCAATAGCCTGATGACAAAACCATCAACTACTTTATCCCTGTCTACATCATCTTCAAAATCAAGAGTCTTCAGGAAATAGATATACAAAAGCTTATGGGTAGCATAAGTTGCGTCATCATCATTAACATACAAATCTAAAATCTGCCGGATGAGATTGTCCACCTCTTGGAAACAGGAATGAATATTCAGCTGAACAGGTCAGAGCTAGTGTAACTCAAGTAAAGCCAAGAACACAATATCAGTGTTAGTAAAAAAGATAAGTTTTTGTCATTCACTTTGAGAAAAACAGTTACAGGAACTATTATGGAGGATACTTTATGGTCGCCCTTCGAAATAATAAGGCTCATAGTCTCAATAACGTTTAACTCAATCAAAAAAGACGGAGAAGAAATCGCATTTTCCTACTTGTAGAAGCAAGTATCGGAAAAAAGGCTGAATAGTGAGAGAGTTTAGAACATAATTAAGTAATTGGGTAAAATCTTTATCCCACCAAAGGTTTCACAGGCGAAAAAGAAATAAAAAAAACTTGAGATTGAGTTTGACAGTCTCAAAAAGTATAATATAAGCTTTAACTGCATGAGAAATGGAGGTTAAATCCCTATAAGTTATGCTCTAGGTTGTGTATACTCACTTTATGATCTTGCTTAAAGAAAACTGGAAAGCTACCACACACATCTTGATTCTTACATCTAAATCATTAGAAAATATGAAGGTTAATAAAAATCTACAAAGAAATAAAAAAAGTAAGAGAAAAAGATAAAAAGTGTTTAAGACTCAAAAGTTTAAACAAAAGAATCCTTGTAGTAAGAAATAAGCTAACTCCAATTAGAGCACCATGATTCGATAGCGACAATTGGATAATATCTCAAGTAAATTTTTACAGATTCCAATGAAAATAAGGAAAAGAAAGGATTGCCTAAGGCAAAGTACTACCAATTTTCTCATTTTGTAATCCCTCTCTACAAATATCCAGGAAACTCTTTGGCTACAATCTTCATACCCATATTCCTTTTAGCTTTGCTCAGTCTTACTATCTTCTATCAAGATAACTAGCTTTCGAGTAGAATCGCATCAATAGCTACAATGGTGCTAGGTTATATCGCTTTGATTCCTTCAATCAAATAGCAACTACCTCCCTCGTCGAAAATAACGATTATTGAGAGTGTAATCTATCTATCTACCCTCTGCTGCTTATTGTCTTTGATCTAGAGCTTCACAGTCAATGGTATTCAAGACTATCAGTTCTAATGGTCACATAACACACTCTTTCTGCTTTGCCTTATCACTCATATCTCGATTTTTGTATTCATCTTAAGCTTGTTAGCCTTTCATAAGCTAGTCTGGTAAAAATCTTATAATTATGACAACGAAGTAAAAAGTCCTGACCCATAAAAATAGAAAGATTCTTGGATAAATTTGTATTGTGATGAATAGTTTTTCAACACTAATGACAAGATTTACAAAATGAATCCTAATGCCCCAACCGGGCTGATTAAAAAGTATTAACCGAAAATCAAGAAATAAGCTCAAAAATAACCAAACGAATTTATGTAGGCTTTATTAAGATCAAACAAGTCCGTTAAAGATCCTGAAGAAAAATAGAAGGACAAAAACATCGAAAAAATCGAATAAAAAAAGCATTAATAGTATAAACAGTAAGAGTCTACTTTAAAGTCTTAACTTTCAACTGATGGGGGACTGTCTAAAATATCTATAATTACCTAATAAAGCAAAAAGTTATAAAAAAAAGCCTCTTCCAAAGATAATAAAGCCCCAAAGGCAAAATTAAAGCATCATAAAAGTTTATAATACCTTGATAAGCTTCTCAGTGGCGGAAAACATATTTCCTTAGTTTCCAAAAAGACCAGTGGTTTAGAAAAGGTAAAGGAAAGGAGTTCAGAGAAAAAGGAACTACCTCAGGACAAAGGCTCCAAAATATAAAAATCCGAATAAAAGAAGCAAAAATGATAGTTATGGTATAGAAATATCTTTATATATATCAACTGATTTGATGTATAAAAGAGTCAAGATTTATGAAGTCGTTGACAATAACTTCCTCCACCTCTTTCCAGTCAACTTCAGTGCGAAATTCATTAAGATTAACCATGTATTGCATAAGCATCAAGGCATTTAGCCTTAGTTCTCCTTCATCTCTTATAAATGAGTCTTTGACGATAATTATCCTTTTTTTTGGTTGATAATCAACAGTGTTCTATTAGACCTAAGCAGGAACATAGTTGATTCCACACTGGGGCATATAATTGAGAAGATAAGGTCTATAAAGGAAGGGGGTTGGATTAGTCTTGGTATCAGTAGCGATGATTTTAGCCACTAAATTAATGAATTCTTACATTCAGGACGGTTTGAGAAATGCTAGTTCATTTCTGAAGTGATTTAAGGAACAGTTAGGTCTACTCCAAAATAATCTGTTATAAAAATCCACTGATGATGAGCGAATTCTCCCAGATTAGTTAGCGAAATCATTTCGATAAGTTTAAGTGCTGAGAGAAGATAATTTGGATTTTTTGAGATTTCGTTGTGAATGTGAACTCTAACAAGCTGTTTTGAAAAGGTTTGCATTAATAATGTCAGAATCATGGGCCAGATATCAATGAAGAGCTGGTTTAGGGTTATCTAGGAAAGTCTCAAAATCAAAATCCTTATTGAAAAAAGGATTAAAATGAGCAATGCAGCATGCACATTCTACGGCTTTTTTATGACGTCAGCTATCTTTTAAAGGAGGTTTTTTAGCTTATTGGCATATCTATCTTTTGTGCCTGAGTAAAGTATGAAACAAATCCTTTCGAAACTTTTGATTCTTCTCTTATTCTAAACAGACTCACTCGTAAAATAGCTGCTGGAAAGTGACACTTTACTAAGATACTATGTATAAGTTTCACTATTTTTATCCATTGATACCACCCAATCAATTATTTTTGCCCAATAATTCAGAGTATTGACGTTGCAGATGAAGAAATCATCTTTGTTGAATATTTCTAAAACTTTAGGTTTAATACTTTTGATAAAGAGAATCCTAGCTCTTTCTAGAAGATCGAAAAGAACCTCAGAAGCACACTAAGCAAAGATCTGATTGTGTGCAGCTTTATCTTAAATTACTGGCAAAATGATGTCCATCCATTCAGATGTTCTTATCACCACCCAATGTGCCTTTTAAGGAAGATAAGTATTCTGCAGAATTTATAGCCCAAGTTTTTTAAGTATTTTGAAGCAATACACTCTATAGTGGGTCTATATTTCGCTTGTCTCTCCAGGTGCAAACTATTTCAAGGCCAATTTATCAGTGAAGTTAAGTTCAGAGGGCTTGCACTTATGTAAATCATAGATAGTTGGAGGTAAAGGCAACACTATATGATAAGGTTATCTTTTTTACTCTTGCTAAAAGTTTATTTTAACTGCAAGAGGGTCTGAAAAGAAGAAGACTTCTTTCCTACTTGCAACTGCAGCTATATACTTCAACTTTTAGTTGATAATGTAATGAAGGTCACTCTTGAACTTCTCATTCTTCAGCAGTTATTTTGGAGAGTACTTTTTTGCACAAAGGTTTAGAATCTAGATTATCCAAATTGCAGAAAGCGGGGTTCTTGATCTCTGGAAAGGTTTCAGTGCTTTCATAATGAGTGACCAAATTTCAAGTAAAGGCTCATAGGTTAACTCTTTTTCATTCAGATAAACATAGTTAAAGTAAACATAAAGAAAGTAGAGTAGCTTAGACTAAGATTTATCGATGGGATAGTCCAAAATGGTTCCTTTTTTGTCTGAGCCCTTTGTTGAGTAATAGTGAGTGAGCTAAGTGATAGCTGTTGACTCCAAGAAGGCATGAACAACAATATTGGTTGGAAAATTGTTGACGATGATTGTTTACATTATCTTCATAAGGAGTTATGTTTTGCCAGACTCTGACCTGGGTCTTCCAGTTACAGTTGGATTTGAGCATTACCTGATCCAAATTTTAAGGTAGATGTCAATTATCTCTTTGGGAAATTTGCAAAACATTGGCTGCATTATGCAGTAAATCTTACCCCAAATCGATTATTTTTATGCTTCAACATATTCAATAAGCTCTCGAACTAATTTGTTGTACCTATTAAACCTTTAGAAGTTAAATGAACGCATTCCAACTGAGCTAAACTCTTCTGATCCAATACGCACGAACTCTTCAGATAATGGCCAAGATCTCAAGATAGTTTCATATACTGGTTATAGGTCATTCAGTAGAGCTTAGCAAGTTTAAAAGTTGTGCAAAAAGTTTTTCTTCTAAATTAATTTGGCATTTTTTTAGGAATTAGCAAGGCCTAAGGTCACTATTTTCTTGAATGTATCAAATAATGTGTAAGGATTCGAAAACTAAAAGCCGAGCTCTTTAATATTGAGCTTATTGAGATCGTAAAAATAATTTAGGATCGACTAAACTCCATGCAAAACTGACAATATTTCATTAGTTTTTCCAACTTGCTTCAAATTATCACTAAACCTAACGAACTTTTCCTATTGCTTCAATCTTACTTAAAGTTAGATTATTTTTGACATAGTTAAGACTTGCTGCTGATTTTCAATTTGAGAAGATGGAGGGTTCTATTAGAAGACAGCTCGTGTTATAGTGCCTCCAATTTACTTAATAATCTTGTAGTAAGTAAACAAAATGTGTCTTATACATTCTGTGCATTCTGGAGGATCGAGAAAATCAGCTATCAGTGGTATTGACATAGTAATGAAAGCAATAAATTGAGAACGTACGTAAGCAAAGGGAGTATTGAGCCCATCCAAGACTGATTTGAGGAAAACCTTATTCGTAAAAACATCTTTGAAGAATGCTCTTACTTTAACCAGCTCTGCCTTTTTTCTAAAAGAAGAATTGAAGAAGATGTTTCGGATTAAATTTATTAGTTGCACTTGCATGATATATTCTTTATTCAATACTACTTGACCCAGCACTTTAAATAAGTGTTACATCGTATAATCCAAGACTTTTTAACATAATATTGGGTTGTCAATGTAGTCTAACAAAGTTTCAACTAACTCGACTGCAGAAGCGTTAACTCCTGAGTTTCCAACATAGAATTCAACTCCCATACTCTCAATGGCGTGGCCTTAGATGTATTTTACTGCTAAGATTAGTAACAGGTCGAGATAAGACATTCTGCTTCCTTTTGCTTATTTTTTCTGAACACTTTCTAAAGCACGTGGCAAAACAGGTTCTCTTTCAGGAACTGACAAAACAACAACAGCTTCTGCATTCATTTATTAGATCGTCAAAAAGCGCGTATTAAGGGTCGTTATTTTTTATCTTTGTTCGTCAAGTGCCTCACTTATCTCAGCTTGATAAATAAACCTTAAGAAGGTATAAGAGCCATTTGCAAGAATTGATCTTATGCGCCTAAAAGTACTAAAAATTTGATTTGTGTCATATATACTTTGAATAAGTGTAATTCCTTTGGGCGTTTAGTACCAGTCAGTGCAACCTTGAACTAATTCATGAAGAAGTGGTTCAATTACTCTTCTAAGCAAACCCATACTTTCCATTAACCAGCTTTTTGCTGCATGACGTACCAAAGGATTAGTATCATCTAAAAAATCAAGCATTCTAAATAATCCAACTTTTGTTAGCTCTTGAAACTATTTATGAGCCAAAAGATCCTTGTATTTGTACGCAGTTAGTCTCCAAAAGTGCGAAAACCTTTGAATTGATGCTTATTTATCAGGAGCTGAATGAGTATTAAAAGATCTTTTTACCGTTTAAGTGAATTAATAAGGAAAATACTTGCTAAAAGTTACAATTAAGTCAATAATCTTAGAGTGCATATGTGGAAAATCGAGAAGAGACCATAGTTTTTAAAGAGCAAGCTTTTGATAGTCGATTCCTCGTTTGTTTGCTTTTTCTTGCATGATGATAGTTTTAAAAGATGCATATATAGGATGCTTGTTTTCACTCATCAAGCATCTAATCATTGCTTAAATGGAGGCTAAAGATACTAAAGGATTTGATACCTTGATTGACCCTTATAAGGTATTAAACCAGCGAGGAAGAGAATTAAAGCCTTCTTTGGGCAAATGAAGCTGCATTCCCACAATTGCCATGGAACAAAGCTTGAAAGATTCCTAATATTAAAGGATGTTAGCGAAATTTCTCACAGTATAGCCCAACTTAATAAAAAACTATTAAAGCTTAGCACTAATATTGATATATCTTTTTTCTTACTATTTTTATCTCTCTAGCAGCTCCTCCTGGAATTTTATTCGCTCAGGAGGAAGCTAATTAATCCCAGACTCTAAGTACTTTAGGTTGATATTAGCCTGTTACCTACTATTTATTTTTATCACAGATTTTCTCCTATCAACTAAATTCATAATCAACAAAACAGTGTCCTTCAAAAAGAGTCTATAGATTTTTCCAGTTTCATTGGTTGATTATGCGATTTTAGCTAGTCCTTCAGTCAGATAGTCCAAAATGATTGTTATATACTCTAATTCCTAATAGCCGTTTTCATGCTTCATCAAGTCAATGTAACAAAAGTCAATGTATTTTACGGCTTAGAATGAAGCTTGTTCTTTGTTTTGAAGAATTCCTTCAACAAATGCTTAGCCTAGGCTGCGAAAAATAACAACGTAGTAACTTGGCAGGTTTTAAAGAAACCTTTTGCCTGTTTTGAATATTTCTTAACAAAAGTCATTAGTCTTTGAAAAGTTATCTGAGCGAATACCGAAATTGAAAATGTACCTAAGTAAGTCAAGGGAAATGCAGGAAAGAGTTTGTTCGACTAAATGGGGATGTTCGATATAAAAATTTTGTAATATCTTCAAAGGATAGGTACAATTTTCTTCTGAAGTAGGAATAGTGTTCAAGACATTTTTAAAGGCGCTTATGATATGTACGATAACAAACTAATTCTTTTCTGTTATGTTATAGCGTCCTTATTAATCTTCCTTCCCGAATATCCAACGGTTGACTCTTTTTATTATCGAAACTTCTTTTTTCTTAAAGAGCCTGATCAAAGCTTAGACTAAAATTGCTCGTTCTTGATTTCCTAGTCTTTCAGATTTGAGTCTCAAGTGGGTAAACATAAAATCAAGTGCTTATCTTTTGATTAATGGCTACTATTCTTCCAAACACGAGATTAAGGAACTTACAACTAAAGAGCCAATCCTAGGAAAGTTATTCTAGGGAGCATCAGGATCATCAGCACCAATCTTTATGAGCTAAATTCCAGGGCTCAGCATCAATGGAACTGCATCTAACTTGACTTATTTTTCCTACCTCATAAGAAGACTAACTTTCTAAAGCACAGGAGCTTGACTTTGATACAAAGATCTTCCTCCTTTTTACTCACTTCCTTTTTTGGATTCTAATTCCATGATCTCTTCTTGAGAAACTTCAGGTTCCTAATTGATATTAGAAAGTGGTTTATCGGCAATAATCGTGGTTGATTTGATATTCTATGGAGAGAAAGCTTTAACATTAACATTATCTTAAATTGTTTTGATGGGACTCGGGTTTGATTAATTAGGAGAAGAAAGAGGGATGGAATTGGAATCTGGCTCAAATAATTTCATCATTTAGTCCTATTCTTTCTACTTTTCCTACTAATGTTGTTCTTACAAATGCCTCAGCAGCTTCTATTGAGATTAACGGTTCTTCGAAACTCTAACTTCTATTGGAGGAAAGTTTTATTTCGATTAAGCCGGCTACTAAAGCGGCCGAGAAACTTCAATCCCTTTCATTTATAGCTGCTACAGCTATTCTATCATTTACTGCAGGTCAGAAAACCCTCGAGACTACTAATACTCCTCTTACCCCTTGATGTATTCCATTCTATCAATGACTTGAGATAAAAATTTGATTCCCGCCAATTTACAATCTCTGTATTTTAGGATGAGTGACCAAGTGCAACCAACCATGTATCTGCGACCGACTGACTTCAAGAGTACCTTTAGCGTATATTCGATCAAATTGATTAGCTACTTTTTGATTGTGGAGGAATAGACTGAATAGAGTGCTTTTAGCAATCCCGGAAGCATCGGGATGAGTTATTTGCCCAAATCCAAATAGTAATTATTGATGATTCTGGCAATCATGACTCTGTGTTCCCAATTGTCTGTATGCACAAAGTAAGGCAACAGACCTACGCTGTAAACACCTAGGTCTTCAGAAAACATCTTGATGTAGTCATTAATATTGCCATCTACGCTTTCCTTCATGTTCAGAAAAATTTTTTGGTGGATTTAAATGACGGCTTAATGTATCTTGTCTGGAAGAATAGGGTTCATGCATTGGTTCAACCTTTTTGAGAAAAGTATTTTGTCAGCAATGTAAGGCGATGGGTATGAAAACAGTAGCGATTTCACGTTTGCTAACCAATTACGAATGTCAGTCCATTAGGTGTTTGATGCGAAACTCTCCAAAAGCTTTCCCAACGACTTATTTAGTTGCTAAGTTATACCAGCATATTTTCTTGTTTTCTCAGTATTCATTTTAATAAATGTCAGGATTCATTTGAAAAAATATTAGGCATACAAATTATCAATGAAGCAATCTATTTTACATTAGTTGCCTTCCCACTGCAGATTAGACAAGTGAGATGAAGTAAATTGAGTTATATGAGAAATCAAATATCAAAACTAGTTTTAGTCAGTTTCCCAAGGCTACAAATACAAAATACTTCTTTTTTTATGGATTCTTTGGGAAGTTGATGCCTGCTTCATTGGCTTGGAATTCATGCTTAGTTATTTCTTTAACTTTGTGAAGGCACTCACAGGTCGAGGCTACATTTTTATTGGGCTTACAGTACAAGGCTTCATGCTTAATTGATACAAGGGTACATATAGACTGCATAGTTTGGAAGTTTTTTTTGCTATTTTGTATTGGATGCTGCTTTTTTTAGTTTCTAACCCTTCACAGAGTTTGAGCGACTCTTTATCTTTATTTTTATGTAGTCAAGCTGCCTATTTTAGATTGTTTTGTTGGTTTGGTTGGGAGAATCCTGCCGACTAAATTTATTTTCTGGTGCTGGGGTTATGATTGTTGGAATAGAATGAGATTTAACATGAGTAAAAGCTTTGAAAATGGAAGAAACAGGCTTGATTTGACAACTATTCTTGGCTTGTTTGGAGTGAAATAGATCTCTATCGCAAAATTACAGCGGTTCCCAGTCATGATGTTATTGAATAGTGAAATAATCTGGGTTTAATTTATGCTTTTTTATGAAATTTTACTTTAATATCTTGATCTTGACGTCTCTTTGATTCATCTACCGTTTTATTATATCTATTCACCTTTTCAGATTACAAAAATTAGCAAACCAAATTAATTTGTCGTAACCCAAAATATGTTTTTCAACATAGAAACTCAAAAATTTGCTCTATAACATTCAGCAAATATCTAGTATTTTCGATTATAAAGCTACCACTTTGAAGGTGTTACAAATTGTCTCAGTAAAAAAGCATAATGACAATCTGCTACTTTCAAATGTTGCTCCAAAAGTGCTTAAAGGCACAATTACGACCATTAAAACAAAAGAAAATGAGGAATTTGTCTTGAAATTTGATATCAAATTCCATTGCTGCCTTAGAATTCTAAAATATATAATTCAGCATGCAGTAAGATTATAGAAGGTTTTGCCTAAACCGAGAAATCTTCCCAAGAACATAACAGCTAAAAACAAAAAGTCTGATTTGTGGACATCTGAATCGAGTTAAGTTTCCTCCCAACATCAAAACCTACCTCAAAGCAAGATCCGAGGGGATCACAATGAAAAAAAGTTGCGCTAGAGCAAGAAGATGCTTTTGTCGAAATGATGAAAAGGTAACTGTGAGCCATTTAATGGCCGAAATTGAGGAAGGCTTCCTTTAAAGTCGTGAGTTTATAGATAAATTGGAAAAAATAGATATAACAAACACGAGAGTTAAAGAAAAGGAATAAAGAATCTTCTAATCAACTAAATGATAATTTTTGATTAGAATTCTGTAAGCATGATCTAAGTTAATAAAAATCATTTCTTATCGTAGTTGCTTATAAGCTCATTGATTGTCGATAGTTTGATTTGCTACAGTCTTTGTTGACGCTGCTCTTCTTAAGTTTTCTTTATTTCTCTGATTTTACGACTTACAACAATCTTTTAGTTAAAGCTTTCGATTTGCTACTGTTGTTCTTCTTTGAATGTTTGCTTGTTTTCATATAAATATTTTCTTGTTTTCTCTCTGAGTTGACTTACAGCTTCTTTTTCATTCACAGGCTAGGTATTGAATAAAATTGGTTTATTTTCTTCAATTATTTTGGCTTAAATTTGCCTTTTAGTGTAAAATTGTTTCATGCGGCTCGCGTAGTCATTCAACTTTTAAGGAAAAATACCTAAAATTTTTAGTTTATCGGCCGGAGTGATATTATTATCATCAAGAACTTATAAACCTTTTAAACGTTTTAAGATTATTTACTTGTAGTCAACATCCTTCATTATAGCAAATGTACAAAGCAAACTGGATTGTTTTTGAAAGAAACCAGTTGAAGATTTTCCGGAAGCTACTCAGGAATTATCTATTAAATGCTATTGTTCGATAGATTAAGACCAAGAAGCTTTCTCAGATCTTTTAGATTTTAAACTGTAGAGATGCGGTTATCATTGAGAGCTAAATATTCTAAATTTTTTAAATGGTTCAGTCCTTAGATTTTGCATATTAAGTTCTGATTATACTAAAGCTTACATGCTGTAAATAAAGGACATTCAAATCTTCAAAAACTTAGAGACTTTCAATTTTCTTAATGCTTAGCCATTCTAAATGTATTGCTTTGAGTTTAATGAGGCTTTCGATTCTGGGTAATATCTAAGTTACTTTTCATCTTCAGCTCCATCAAAATTGGAGTCGAGAGAAGTCTTCGCAATTAACTGCATGTTAATAGAGCTTTCTTTATCTTTTTTCTAATTGAGAAACTTTTTGTTTTCTGGAACTTCCTCTTCTTACATAATTAATTCAATTAGTATAATTTCAAATTTTTAATTCTTAAGGAAAAAAACGACATACAGAAGGGTTGTTAATAGTAATCAAGAGAACTTTTTCAAGTTCTCAGCACAGGTTATCTTAAAGCCAGTTTGGTTTTGAACTTACTAAAAAGTGGCGTCATCACTTATCTATGTTAGAACTAGTTTTCCATTCTTATTTTAAAAGACTGCCAATTAGGTAATAACCATTGAAACTAAACCTTTGCCTGTCAAAGGCAAAGTGCATTCAGGTAGCAACTTAATCTCCCTTTGGCCATTCTTTAATAGTGCGGAATGTTGCATCAGTACTATTACTCTAGAGCCACTAGCTACAAGATCCATCGCACCTCCCATACCTTTCATTACTTTGCCAGGAATCATCCAGTTAGCTATATCACAATTTTCGCTGATTTGGAATGAGCCAAGCATGGTTACGTCTAAATGTCCACCTCTAATCATTCCAAAGGACAATGAAGAAGAAAAATAAGCACCTCCAGGATTCAATGTAATGGTTTCCTAAATAAACAAAATATTACTTTTCCTGCATTAATGTTATCAGGATCAACTTCGTCCAATGATGGATGATGTCCCACACCTAAAACTCCGTTCTAGCTTTGGATATAGATCTTTTTGTGGGGAGGAAGCACTTATGGAAGGCAAGTGGGAATCCCAATACCTAGGTTTACAGTCATTCCATCTTAGACTTCTTGGGCTGCTCTTCTTGCGATTTTGTATCTTATATTTTACTTGACTTAGCTTGAGGTTTGGTCTTTGAAAGTGATTCTGTTTTGTGCAAGAGATGTGAATTTCACCTTGCGTTTCACCTCCAGGTGATCAACAAGAGTAAGTCTTTAGATTAGGTTTTAAGAATACTCGCTTCTAGGATCCATTTTATATATTCTGTCAACATAAAGCGAAGGGACATGAATACTTTCAGGATCAAGCTATCCTGGCTCTACGATTTCTTAAACCTCAGCAATCACGCATTTCGCAGCAGTTGCCATATCTGCATTGAAATTTCTAGCGGTCTTGTGAAACTAGAGGTTTCCCAGCCTATCTGCTCTTTAAGCTTTGATTAATGCAAACTATCCAAAAATTGATTATTCTTACAAGTATTTTTCTCCTTTAAAGACTTTTACAGGTTTAGGTTAAGATATGATTTAAGGTTACAGGCCTTTCTCTGTTTTTCTGTATTTTATTACGTATCCACCGGTTTACACGATTGTGTTGACTCCGGTCTTAGTATAGAATGCTGGCACTCCAGCTCCACCTGCTCTTATTTTTTAGGCTAAAGTACCTTGAGGGCATACTTAGAGCTATAACTCTCCATTAAAGTACTGCCTTTGGCTCTAAACATTTTCACCCAAATGTGAAAACACCATTCTTTTGATTTGTTTGGTTCTAAGGAGCATACTTAAACCCCAGTCACCTTTGAGATCTTTCCCATCAACCCCGCAACTATTAGAGACAATAGTGAGGTCCTTTGCTTTTGAGATTCTAACAGCATTAACGAGATTCATTGGTACCCCACAAAAGCCAAAGCCACCAACTAGGATGTAAGAGCCATCTTTAATACCCTGAATCGCTCTTGCGGCATCAGTATATATCTTTGAAAAGAGGAAAGTGCTTTTTAAATGTTTAAAAAACATAAAAATATTATCAAGTCTTTTTTAAGAAAAGTAGGATAATATAGTGCTTCCTATAAAATAAAATTAAGGGAAAAAACCACTAAATTATAACCGATAATTATTCTATTCCATGGGAAATGAAATATGTTCTGGTAAAATTATCAAAAATAAGCAGCAAGAATAAAAAAAAACTGAACCTGTCTAAATGAATGTGGAATCTTTTAGTGACGAATAGGCTTAAAATGTGGACTAATTGTTAGAGTAATGCGACAATCCTTCCAGACATCATTATGATTATGATTTCTTGAAAACTAGTTTCACTGCCTCTAACAATAAGATGGCTTTGACTCAATCTCCCAAGGCTAGATACTCGCTTAATGTCAAACCTGGTGTGTTTTTGTCCGACTTAATAAACTACAAAACACCTTCATTATGCAAACTTGAGTCACTTTAGCTAAGTATCGACAATAAAAAGACTACTTCGAGCCAAACGGTTACCCAAGGTAAACAATAAAAGCAGTCTATCTAAAAACCTGCTGTGGCTGGCACTCGTTAAAGAAGATTAAGTTTAGAATATGCTCTATAGAATAAATCAAGCTAAGAGTCTAAGAGAAATCTCAATGAGATTAGCTCATAAGAAATACTGAAGCAAGTTTCAGATTTTATTTTGACTTAGAGAAACCTTTTTGCACCTAAGAAGATATAGAAATCCATTTTTGTTAAAAACAAATTTGAGTCTATCGTCAAATAATATAAGTTTGTCTCCAAAATCGGAGAGGGTAGCTATGGTAATGTATATAAAGCCTACCATAAAGAAAATAACGAGCTAAGAGCAATCAAAATTCTGAAAAAATCCAGGCTTACTAAGAACTAACATGAAAAGACAATCAACTAGATTTAAATATTGAAAAAAACGGATCATCCAAACATCCTCAAAATATTTTAAATCTACTATGACACAAAAAGTGTTTCAATTGTCACAGAGTTCTGCGAGGGAGGATCACTTTACAAAGTGTTCAAAAAGAATCGTTTGACCCTAAGCATCGTAAAACTGATCTTCAGAAAGCTGATAACTGCTTTGGCTTATCTTCATCATGAGAACATTGTGCACAGAGATATCAAGTTGGACAATATTGTCCTTGTCAATAAATTTGACCCGAGCAATTAGGAAGCTATTGATATTAGGCTGATTGATTTTGGTCTTTCGAAGTTTACAACAGTCAAGAGGTTCAAAGATCAAGAAAAGATAGGAACTTGTACGCATATGGCTCCATAAGTTATTGATGGGTTATATTCAACCAAATCTGACATTTGGAGTGCAGGAATCGTTCTTTGCTATTTGGTTTTAGGCTTCAACCCTTTCAAGGGGACAACTAAAGAAATAACTTTTGACAAAATCCAAAGCTAGTAGCTCAGGTTTGAAAGTAATTATTCCTAAACTTAGGAGGATAATGGAAAAAAGTCAGCATAGAATTGAAAGATCTAATCATGAAGATGCTCGATAAAAGATTGTCACACAGAATAAGTGCCGCAGACGCCCTTAATCATCCTTGGCTCAGAATTGAAGAAAAAGTAGAAGAGACCAAATGCATGCTATAAAAAGTGACAAAAAAACTTTATGACTACTATGTAATTTTGGTGATATTTAGAGAGGAAATAACTTAGTTACAATTGTTTAATCTTATATAGCCTACACAACAACTCAACAAGCATAAACCAACGAATACTCATGGATCTTTTCACTTTTGGATTCAGATCATGATGGGTGTATTTCAAAGGAATAGCTCTAGCACGCTTTTAATACTTCAGCCATTGGCTTTGAGAAAAAGTAAATTTAATATGTGCTCCAAAAAGTTCAATAGTAACACTACGGCAAACTAAATTTCACAGAATTTATCGCTATTTTATCAGACCGCTAAAAGATATTTTCTAAAAAATCCCTAATTGAGGCATTCAATTATCTCGACTTCGATCATAGTGGGTATATTGACAAAAACGAATTGAAGGAAGTGCTTAACACTAATGAATCTGAGCTCAGTTCTATACTAAAGGAAATTGATTCAAACAAAGACTTGAAAATATCTCAAGACTAGTTTGTAAAATACCTTTAAGATGGTAATTTTTACTGAGGCTACCATGATTTTATATTCTATGCGTTCAATTCAAAGGTTATGTAAGAAGTTTTTATAATTTTAGTTATCTTTATAAAAATCACACATTAGGGTTCATTGATTCGGTCTTTGTTGACCTCTTTCGCGCTACAATCTCTATTATTCTTACCAGCCCTTTCTTATGTATTATAAAGTAGTCATTTTAAGAAAGAAAACCAAATAGCAGTGAAAAAATAGTAAGCTGTCAACTGCTGCCATCGCTACGAGTGTCAAAGCAAAAGTAGCTAAAGTACCCCATTGACTTACAATGCTTGATTTATAGCTATCATCCAGCTGAGCAGCCACGAATACCCAAACACCTGAGCAAATTATTGAAACACAAAAAAAAGTTACATTCATAAGCAAACGAATAAACTGTGAGTAGTTTTTTCCTCCAATACAGTTGTTTAAGTACTTGCAATGATGATCAAATTGTGAAGCACATCTATTGCAAGTTTGGCAATGATAACTTTTGACATGAACTTTCATTTTGCAGAATTAGCAATTCATTAGTTAATTCTCTTTGTACTTTTTTGGAACGTTCAAAAGGAGATCGTCAACAGGATCTTTACAAGTGATGTAGATATAGTCATAGGCTATGGCCGCTAGGAAGCCATAAGTAACTCCAACCAATACCCATAAGATAGGAGATTGAAGAGTAGCTGTAGCTGAAGTGATGAATACAGCATGCATCGATACAATCGTTGCGAAAAGCAAAATGGCCAGGATTTGTTCTAGAGCAGGTTTGTGAGTGTATGCATTTACTGGCTTATATAACGAAGAGGGTAGCTGGCTCTCGAAATTCAATTACTATCTATGAATATTGGTCTCTGATGGTTGGAGCATTGTTAGTTATAATATCAAGAAACAATTAAGATTTAAATGAAGAAAATATTATGCTAAAGCATCTTGAATCTGCATCTTTTTGATTAGCCCCATTTTTTCAAAGCCGAATACTTTGCCTTTCACTCTCAAAGATTATCTTTTCAATAAGAAAAAGCCTTTCAAACAGTATTTCTCTATAGTTCTCTTCAATTTTTCTGTTTCTGATAGCATTATTTATGAGGTAATTGACGAAATCTGTTTAAGATTGTTTAAAGTTGTCTAACGCTCTTTATGAATTTATGATCAAGAATTCTATTTTACTGATAAGTAAAAGAATCGTTATTCAAACATCATTTTAGGAAAGTACTCAGCCATTTGAAACCTTCTGCGTAGCCTTTCTTTTTTGCCACACTGCACATGAATACTTCAATGGGCCTAGCTCCTTTGTTCCATTCGCTTCTGGCTTCAATTCCCAAAGACTATCTCAATTCATTTTCTGGAACAGCTCCAGCTTTGTCGATTTTGTTCCCCAATATCACGATTGGTATTTTTTACAATTCGGGAATCTACAAAATTCCCTGTAATTCTATGCGACTCTCTTAAAATCTCTTGGTGTTTGAAGAGTCAACCAAGTAAATGATTCCATCGACATCAGAAACGTAGTTCCTCCAAGTTTTTCTGGCAGCTTCGTGGCCTCCTAAATCCCATGCTTTGAACGTAATTTTCCCCATGGTGAGTTATTCTGAGTAAGGTTGTTGTGTTGGATCCATTTGCTTCATTACATCTTCCTTCAATCTTAGTAGAAGAGTGGTTTTGCCTGCATCGTCTAGACCAAGAAATACGATTTTGGCTTTTTTGTTCACCAGCCCAAGACTTTAAAGGGTGCTTTTGAACCAATTCAACAGAAACATAAAGAATTATTTATACTTTAAATAACACGTATCGAAACTATAAGTTGTCAAAAACGTCTGTTTAAAAAGTATTCATAGAGTGATCTTCGAAATTTTATTTTTCGTTGTAGAAGAACAGGTCTTAGCTTTGGCATATAATATAAAAGAGCTAGTTTTCTTAGGCGTTGATTAAAAAAGGTTTTAAATCACTATATTTTGATATCTACGCAAAGTAGCTCTTTTCCTTTAGAGATCTTATCCTACTAAACTGCTGCGTAGAGCCTTTTATCAACTTGGAACTAACATTTCTCCGCTTTCTTTTTTTACTGCACCACTACATCTTTTCCCTACTTTTTACCAGCTTTTTTATCAGCTGCTTTCTTCTGATCTTTCCCTTTCTTTTGCTGCTTCAAAAGTTATTCTTATTAAATTTTCTTTTGTTTTTCCTCCTCTAGCTTCTTCAAATACTTTTAAAGCTCTTCCTTTCTAGAGTTTATAATTTGTTCCTCATTTTCAAAAGGATCATAAAAGAAAGGATTATTAACTACGTCAGAGCTAAAAAGCCTGTATTTTAGAGCTAAGGATTTATTCTTTATCGAATGCAGAGTTCGAAAATCTATTCTTACTCCTCCAAGAATAGATTCTACAGTAACAACCTAGTTATCTTTAACTTAGGGTTTCAGTTAGAATGTCTCAGGATCTTTAAGCATTTTCGGCTCAACTTGATAAACCTATATCTTTAAGCCCTTAATAAATAAACAATTACTTAATTGAACAGTTTCAAATTTTACTAGTTTACTGTAAAAGTTTATTGAGTGGAGCATTATAGATTGATTCGATTGGAATCTCCATCAACTACCGTATTATCAAAAGAGATGAGTTTTTGTTTTTAATCAAACTCTTTTCCCATCAGTCTGTACTTAATCCAATAGCAAGTTTGAGTTTTTTTAACATCTATATCAGCTGGGAACAAACTGACATCAAATGCATTGCCAGTATGTTGCTCTAAGTTTGAAATATTCACATTTATCTTTACCCTTTCAAAATCTTAAGCTGTAAGTTACTTTTTTACAACAGGTGGAGGTAATTATACTTTTGGTTATTAGACTGGCTTTTATTCGACCTTGGCTCCCTTTTTATTATCTTTTTTTGTGTCCTTTTTTTCCTACTTTACTTCCTTCTTTTCTTCAACCTTTATTGGCTATGGTTTAGGCAATTACTCTTTTACATATTTTACTCCATCAAAGTATAAAAGTGTTAGATGTTCTGTAATGTAAGTGTAGTAAATTTTTAGCATAGAAATCGGATTTTGATAGGCTACCAAAATCTTCAAATAGGCAAAGTTAGCCAAATTTGTAACAAACTGCCTTAAATCACATATTTTATTATGGCTAACATTGAAACATCTCAGCTCAGGGAAGCATTTGCTAATCTAGAGAACTAATTTGTCAGTAATTACATTATTAGATAGAGACAAAAGTTGTAGCTGATGATCTTTAGGATTTTTTAAAGAATCAATTTGGTTGAAATCCAAATAAAGCTATTTGCAAGTTTGGGGGATGTTTTCGATCACAGAAATATTGTTATTGACCAGATTGAGAACTTTCAAACTACTAAACTTCAGAGTCAACGCATCAATTTTTGTGAGTTGCTGCTCAATGAATTTAAGAGATTAGTAGAAATCGAAAAGGAACTCTTTGTTACAAATGTACTCCGCCATTCCGTTTTATAGTATCAGTTGGTACAATTTCAAGTTATCTTCACTCCATTACTTTACCTGACTCACAAATAACTTACAGAGTCTAAGGAGACTACGAAATCTTCTTCGGTGAGAGGTTATAATTTGATTTGCTGGCGAGGGCGATGTTAGACGATGTGGACTAAACGCATTTATAGCTTTATCTTTCCTGAATCATTTTTGAATTACTTAGGAAAGCTTCAGTTACGCTCATAAACAAATAAGTTAGATTTTCACGATTTATTATAAATAAGAATTTTTGTTTTGCTCTTACGAACGATTATTAAGTTGAAGGGTTTCTAATGACTCAAATACCAAAAGTACGTTTAAGTTGATTAAAGATTTATTTAGATGAGAAAGTTATTCTTCGGAGGAAACTGGAAATCCAACAACACCTTGGCCAAGACCCAAGAGTTAGTCGGCTCTTTGCTTGACAAACTCGAATTCGACCCAGCTAAAGTAGGTAAATTTCATACAATGAAGATGTTGTGGTTGCCCCCATTTTCTTGCATTTAGTTACAGTCACCTTTACAAAAAAGAATCCGCACATCGAAGTTGCAGCTCAAAACTCCTCACAATTTGCTTATGGAGCTTATACCGGAGAAGTCACCGCAGAGCATCTCAAAGACATCAATATTTCATGGGTTGTTCTTGGACACTCCGAAAGAAGAACTCACTTTGGAGAAACCAATGAGATTGTTGCCAAAAAGCTATAGCTAGCCTTAAAAGCCGGACTGAAAGTGATCTTCTGCTTTGGAGAGACTTTAGCTGAGAGAGAAAGCAACAAGACAATTGAAGTTGTTGAGGCCCAGTTAAAAGCCATTTTACCTTTTGTCAGCAAATGGTAGAACATTGTACTAGCCTATGAGCCAGTTTGGGCTATTGGAACCGGAAAAGTAGCCACTATTGAACAAGTTGATGAAATTCACAGCTGGATTCGAGGCTGGCTGAAAAACATCGGCTAGCAAACCGAAGCAACCAGAATCATTTATGGAGGTAGCGTGAATGAAGCCAACTCTGGAGATTTGATAAAAGTAAAAGACGTTGATGGGTTCTTGGTTGGTGGCGCTTCATTAAAACCTGAATTCATTAAGATAGTAAACTCCAAAAAGTAATGAGACAACATGATCCTCTCATAATCTGCAAAATATGAAATGAAATCCTATCAATTTGAAATAAAGCAATCAATCGCTTTTCCAAGCGAAAGCCCAATGACTGCCTTCCAGCTTTTGTCAGAGCCTCAACTATATTAATTAAATATCAATATTGAAATGACCTGGACGAGGTTGTTTTATATCAAAAGCGTCGAGCAAGCATTCAAAAGAGTCATTCCAGGGAGGTAGAGAACTGAGCTACCCATCAGCAAAAGATATCAGGCATAAATAAAAAAAGAATTCAGAATCGCCGGAGTGCCATGGATCTATAATTTAAAGGAACCTAAGCTCAACCCCAGAGATAAACTGCCCAAGCCTCAGAAAAAAACCTTGGAGAAGCAGATAAGAATTTAAAAAATCCAAAAAGCGCTCAAGGAGAATGAAGCTAAAGAAATCTAATATCGTCAATAGAGATTAAATAACCGAAGATTGAGAGGCAGTGACTAAATGTTAGCTCGAGGGTTGCCAGGTTGGATTAAAGCAGACCTGCAATAAACTCCAGGGTATATGCTTAAACGTAGAGGAGATGATGACGAAGATGATTAGTGAACTATTAAATTTCAACGCTATTAAAATATTTCAAAGACTCAGCAGAATGCATGAAATCTCATTTTTATGTAACTGAGTGTTTTAAGCCCAGTTCCTTTCAGGCTTTTTAATATATTAGCAATGTAAATACATTCAAATAAATGATAGTTCTACTGGTATTTTCCCGTTTGTTAGTTTTTTTTAAAAGTTTTGTTCTAAATTGTGAGTCGAACCCTCATTCTTAGGGTCATGAATACTATTAATCTCGAACAATAGCTTGTAAGATTGATTGAGGTCGACAAACGAATAGAGAACTCACAAAAAGTGCCTAAAATGAGAAAACCTTCGCTATATCTTGAAATGTCTCTAGCTTTCGACGTGTAGAGCAAAAGGAATCAAAATAGCCAAACGTCGATTTGAGCTTAAATGCTTAGATCCCAAAATACAGAGACCTTGAAGAAAATAAGAAGCCTAATGTGCTTCTAGCAACAAAAAACTTATAATTATCAAAGTTGGTGATAAAGTAACAAGGCAAAAGCCACGAAAAAGAAGTTCGGCCTGATTTCTCATTATAATAAATAAATAGATGAGTGATAGCTTCAATTTTATGGAAGAAGGAGATGAGCATATATGCAAAATAATCTATCAAAACTTGGACTACAACTAACACTAGTTTCATCTTTGTGAGTTGGAATCTCCCTTCTAATACAGCTTTTACCAGAGATAAGATAACTCTTAAGTTAGAAGTTTGAACCTAAATGAAAGCAATTTGAAAACTAACGCTGAACCTGTGTAGGTTGTGGAAGTTATCCCCTCAGTAAAAAATGAAAACATCAAAAAAAGAGCTGATGGGAAATCCAAAAACTTTCAACAAAATCTTGCTTCCTTCTGTATGACTAACACACCCAAAATTTTATCTGAGAGAGCTAAGACTAAGAAACCATCCAAAAAGGACATCAGAGAACTCAAAACTAAGCTCGATTCTTTCCTAAACGAAAATAAGGTAAAGAATAGCCAACTGATACTCCTATTCATATACTTGTTCTTCAAATTTGAGTCAGCTGACTAAACCCAACTCAGAAAAATGAAATAAGAGCTCTTCAGCTACCTTGGCAAAAGAAATAAGGAAGCTGATGCCTAAAATTAGGAGTAAAAGGACAAACTCAAAAGAAAAATACTAATAAACAGGACCCTTGTTGAAAAATACTTTGCTGCCGAGGAACAACAAATCGAGGCTAAATGGGTTAAAGAAATTTGTGGTTAGCTGTTTACCGGAAGGCAAAAGGAGACCATTGACAAGCCACTGAACAGACTAATTATCCTGCAGAACGACCTGAGCAAAGCCCAAGACCAAAAAACCCAATATTAAATCATCTAATCATTTTTCGAATGAAAAATGAAGGATGGATGACATATTCTATATTCCTTATAATTAGAAATACTCTAGACTTACTTGCACTGCCTAAAAAGATTATAAACATGCTCTTTAGTATTGTTTTATATTAATAAATCTGGTAAGATCAAGATGATTGAAAAGAAAAATGTCTTGCGGCTGTATCGCAGCTTTTATACTCTTACAAGGGGTTGCCCAGACAGGTCACTTAAATTGTACATCCGGAGAAGAGCTGCCGAAGATTTTAGAGGCCTAAAGAACCAAGACCAAAATTAGATACAAAAGGAGTTCAAGAGGCTCGAAGAAGAGGTAGAAATAGTTAAAAGGCAGATGTCGCTGAGGAATCTATACAAACTATGATTTAATGGTATTGCAATTTACTGACTTCCTTTATGAATTAGCTCATAGAAGCTCTTTTAAAATAGTTAACTTATTTTGAGAAATGTCACATTTTTTACCATTTATAATTTATCTAAGTTAGAGTTAGGCTCTAGAAAAATACTCAAACACCTTTTTTCAAGCTAGCCGAGATAAGGCTTAATCTCCTGATGCTTTTAGCAAGATTTAAACCTTTATTTAAGCTTTGAAGAAAAAACTCCATTTTAAGCTCAACCAAGAATTGTTAAGGTTTTGAATAATTCTCATGAAATAGTTTGTAGGCCATTTAACAAATGCGATTTCTATGCCAAGATCAAGCTTGAGGCTTAGGAATTTTCTAATTGACAAATAGAAAAGATTCCCTTGCGATTTTGAAGAGCATCTGAAAGGTTTCCTGTGCCAAAAAAGAAGGAAGAGAACAAATTGTAATCCTTAAACATGAAAATCCTGGAAATATATGGCTGGCAAACTATTTTTAGGAATGAAGCTATTATTAGTTGGCTAATAATAACGATGAGTTGTTAAAAATATGAAAAGCTTAAAAAAATTAGGAGCTATCCAATGATAAAAGATTAGAAAGGCATCTTAGAAATTATTAAAACACCTTGGCAAAGTCAAATTAAGAAATCTTAGCAAATTTTAGCTCTAAGGCTTCATCCTAAAAAAATAGCATAGGGATATTTAGACAGTTAGATAAGTATTTCTAAAAATCTCAAGCCCATACTCATACCAATTTTTTTAGACGAAATAATAGAGACCTGATCATTGGATCCAAAAAATTGTTGGCCTCAGCTTCAGTTTAAATAAATGGATCAGTTCTAAAAGTTTTTACAATCAGACCGATAAGTTTTTCGGACAGAAAACCATGACCCTAAGAGCAAACGACACCATTTCAGAAAAAATGTTTAAATTCACGCAACCATTAAAGAAAAGGTAGCTAGCGAAATGAGAATAAGCAATGCCTTTGTACTATCTTTAATCTTCTATATAATCTTGCTTCTTTCCAAAGCTTTTACGAGCCTTAATGTCAATGAATATCGGCATAGATCTTCAGGGCCTAAGATTCAACCTCAGCCTTAAGTAAACTAAAAGATTTGGAAGGCAACAACAATCCAGGCGGCAAAAGATATTTAGAAATAACGATCGTTAGAGAATATTTGATGGATCTCGAATGAAACCAAAAAGAAAAATTTATCATTTTAGGCATCTAGACTAACAGAGAATCCAAATACTTGGACTGTTTAGAAAGCTATAAAGATTTGGCTTTAAAAGTTATGGTATTCTGCAAAAATATTCAAATAAAAACGAAGATTATCTGAGAAAGTTCGTCCATAGTTGCGACTATTCTAAGAAATATGATCTATATTTTTCATTTTAACCTAACTTATTCTCATATGTCTTCGTGCTAATGCCAAGGCCAGCTCGAGAATAAAATTGACAGCAAACTATTATTATTTAGCCTGTTTGCTGAAAAACTTAAACTGGCCCAGAAAAGTTAATCTCTGCTCAAAAGATAACTTTCTTTGCAAGCTCGCTGGGAAATAATTTATGGAGAGTGGAGATTGATATTTTTGGCATTGGGAAAGATAAATTAATAACGTCAAAAAAACATGTTGTATCGCCAGGCTGGCTAAAAAATGAAGTGTTTTCCAGCTTCAGTGAGCATATGGATTTTTCTGGGCTTCAGTTTCTTTGAGTTTTATGGTTTTCAAAATTATTTCTTTATAATTTAAATGTCATAATATTCGAAAGAAAAACCTCCCAGAAAATCTCACTACAAGTATCTTCTATTCATATCACTACTTGTTTCTGAAAGCACCACCCTCTTGTTTGCTTAAAACTCATTCCAAAATTACGATATATCACTCTTTACTATATTTTACTTCAGCTTCGGTAAGTTTGAAACTATTCAGTAACAACTTTCTGCCTAAAAATTGTGTATGATTATTCCTCAGTTCCTTAAAACGATACAGCAATCCTTCTCGAATATTTTGAACATTTAGGAGTTCTTTTGAGTTCCTTCATTCTCAAGCTTTATTTACAAAATTAAAACTCTTTGACTAAAATAGGGATATTTTGCGGCTTACTACTGGTTTTGCAATTTCTTCTCATGGTGATCAAGATTCTATATTATGGCTCAGTTCTACCCGGCTAAATAGCGCAGTATTTTAAATGTTATATAGAATTTCTACTTTGATCAAGCTCCTACGACAGCTTAAGATTACTGTTATTACGCTTATGCCTCTTTTTATCACCTCATAAATGGTTTTCATCATCGTTTTTGCAGTTTTTCAAGTTTCTTCGGCTTTTTTGTTCTTTTTCAAATTTACATACCAACAAAGTAGCATGGAGTATATATTGATGATAGCAACTATTGGAGGGTTAGTTTCTACTTTTGAAAGCATAATTAGTCTCATGATAGGGATTCCGCATTTTTTTCTTGGCTAATGCCTCATTTTAGGTATGTTTTTGTTTCCTGATTTCTCATTAAGACCTCTTTTGGAACTCAAATACCTTCGACTTCTTTCTTTGGCAAACTTAAGAGAAGATGCTTAAACTACTCTGACACTATTTCGTTTTATGAGAGAATGTTTGTTTGAGGATGAAAGCACCTTCTAGTTCTCTAAATAGGCAAAGGGAAAATGTTGGCTGTTGTTTGTAGAACTATTGAAAATGAAAAATGGGAATATGAAAGAAGAAGAAAGTGTGAGATTGGAAAGAAATATATGGGAGCAGCTTTTAAACGATCGCAAGCTTTTTTAACAGTAATTCTTTGAGGTTCTTTGCAAGAATGTGCAATAAAAGACACATTTTTAAAGCTTCGCCTTTAAGCTAGAATGTTCTCTGAAGCTGAAGACGAAGTACATTAAATGTTCATTGATAATGTACTATGATTACCTCGAAAGCATCAAAAACCATATAAATGTTTTGGAGATGTGCAAAATTCAAAGAAGCTACAAGCAAATCGCATTTAAAATCGC
>Ga0316217_10001596_pt1 | contig 29092 bp, 20 predicted proteins | sample 1anoAmetaG_FD_203633 | JGI IMG/M metagenome (GOLD analysis project Ga0316217, IMG submission 203633) | Freshwater microbial communities from Trout Bog Lake, Wisconsin, USA - 1anoA | ecosystem: Environmental > Aquatic > Freshwater > Lake > Hypolimnion/Profundal zone | place: USA: Wisconsin... | reverse complement strand
AGTAGCCCGGCCCCAGGCGCGGCGGTCCGTCCGGACAGCTTTCCGTCGCGCCCGGGGACGGCTTCTTGGTATCCTCTTCACTCAGTCGGGGCGTGGCGCAGCCTGGTAGCGCATCTGCTTTGGGAGCGAACGCACTCGCCTTGGGGGCAGGAGCGCTATCCTAGCGATACTTGATGATATGGGCTCCGGATCGGGTTCTTGATCGGGGCAAAATCCATTTTGCAACTTTCATGCTCCTGCAACCTCCAACATCCCCCACGTTATGCCAACCAAAATTCGCATCGGGCAATCCCCTATGCCAACCTTCTGAGCATTGGCCAGGCATATTTCCGTGATTCTGGGACGCCCGGGCGACTGCTTGCCCCAGGTGCAACTCCGCTGTGCTGAGTGAGTCTAAATCACCAGGTTGACGGCCCCATTTGCTAAGGCATTCTGAAGAATCGACTGGCCCGGGCCCGTGGCTTTGACTCGAACCCTTGTGCGGACCCCCAGTAACCCTCGTGACCCCTGTCCTGGGGTGTGGTGGCAATGGGTCTTGGATGGCCCTGCAGGGAAGGGCATGACCTCTGTAAGCATCGAGCAGGTTCGTATTTGGATGATGAGGCGAATTGCACTCCAGGGCGAAACCTGTGTGTCCGACCTCAAAGCAAAAGCCGACTTCCTTAGTGGTCGCCAGCTTGAGACGGCAAAGATATTGATTGCCAAACAATAGACTGAGGATAGGTGTTGGTGGTTGTTCGCGATTCCTCGCCTGGGCAGGTCTTCTGTGTTTTGGTGGGGTCACGTCTCACCTCGTTGGCAGCACCGGCTGCAAGGGAAGACTACGACGCAAAAGAATGATCAAATCATGCTTTCACACAACGGAATCTGCGATTTTGGGCATGGTTTTGAGATCAATCCGCGCTTTACATCCTGTTGAGACAGATGGAATCCAGCTTCAAGGGAATGCCTCTGGGAAGTTCGCCAGCCACTGTCGTTAGGCACCTGCCAGCCTTATCTGAGTGGTAAAGGGAAAGGGGTGCGCCCCAAATAATCATCCCCCTTGAGTTACATCTCTGCATTCCACCCCGTCTTGGAGATAATGGTATGAACCACCCAATATTTTGAGGACAGCTTGAGATATACCGCCACCCTCACAGCCGGGGCCTTGAAGCCCACCGAAAGCCGAGTCGTGGCGGACCTGCTGCTGCGTGGAGTGACAGGGATTGCTTGGCGGTCAGCTATTGAGCAGGAAAATGTACTTCAAGCGAAGAGCATAGCCACGGCCAAGCGACTGGCCCGGCTCATTCGGGACCGCCTGGCTCCTTTCGATCCTTCTTTGTGGGAACTGATTCGGGATTCAGCCAGCCCGGTGGTGCAGCACGCCTTAATGGCCGCCGCCGTGAAGCACAGCCCGCTGTTAGGTGACTTCCTGGATCTGGTGGTCCGGGAACAGTTCCGGCGCTTTGCGCCCACCCTTCCCATAAGCCTCTGGGAGGACTTCCTGCTGGATTGTCGGGGCCGCGATCCCGAAATGCCTTGGTGGAACGAATCCACGCGTCGACGACTTCGGTCCTCGATCTACCTATGCCTAGCCCAAGCGGGCTTCCTGGAGAACACCCGCAGTCTCAAACTCCAGCCCGTATTCATCGCCACGCCGGTTCTCCGCCACCTGGAATCCAGGGGCGAACGGTATGCCCTCCGCTGCCTCCAGGTGAGTCCATGACCCGCAACCTCGACGAACGCCTTGATCAGATCCTACCCAAGATAAAGAGCGACGATTTTCTGGCAGGCAAAGGCCTGGGCAACGAGATCAGCTTTTGGATTTTCGACTACCTACCTCAAGACGAGCTAATTGTTCGGAAACACATAGATTTCCTCAAAAATCACCTTCCCAAGGAATGCCCGGATTTACGAGTAGCCCATGTGAATCTCTTCGATCTGATGGTGGACTACCTTCGTGAACGCAAACTGCTGGACAAGGCCTTCGAAATGCAGATGGCCAAGGGAGACGAGGCACTGCTGAAGGCGCTTGCTGCTCCCCTTCATGGCAAGAACATCGCCGCCTTCTTGGCCAAGCAATACCCCCCCAAGGATCTGGACCTGATGCTCATGTCCGGCGTCGGCAGTGCCTATCCACTGCTTCGCACCCATGCCTTGCTGAACAATCTGCACCCCATCATGGGCGAAACGCCCCTGGTGATCTTCTATCCCGGAGCCTATGACGGCCAGTCCCTTTCGCTCTTCGGGCAGATCAAGCAGGACAACTATTACCGCGCCTTCAAACTCGTTCCCTGAATCGGATACCCTATGCAGATTCAAGATATCTTCGAACGCCGCATTGCCCGCTCCATCAATGGTGTGGTCAAGGCTGATCAACGAGATGCCGCTTCCGTTTGGCAGGAACTGGACGAGTTCGTCGTCACCCGTGAACTCAATGGCCATATGGCCAAGTTCCTGGATGCCTTCGCTTCCTCCTTGGGGAAGGTGGCCGATGCGGATGCTACTTCGAAAACCGGCGTCTGGATCTCAGGCTTTTTTGGATCTGGCAAATCCCACTTCATCAAAGTGCTTTCCTACCTCCTGAAGAACGATCTTCACACCTACAACGGACAGGAGCGCAAGGCTGCCGAGTTCTTTGAAAGCAAGGTCCAGGACGCCATCATTTTGGGCGATATTCGCCGCGTGGCGACTGCCAATACCGATGTAGTTCTCTTCAACATTGACAGCAAGGCCGACACCAACCATGGGCGGGACGCCATTCTTCGCGTGTTCCTGAAAGTCTTCAATGAGATGCAAGGCTTCTGCGCCGATCACCCAGAGATAGCCTACATGGAGCGCCACCTCCAGAAGAAGGGCAAGCTTGCAGCCTTTCAGGAAGCCTTCCGCCGGGCCTCCAATGGCATGGAGTGGATTCAAGAACGCGACGCCTATCACTTCAACCGGGATGAGGTGGTCGCCAGCCTTAGCGAAGTGCTGGGCCAAAGCCAGGACTCGGCCGCCCGCTTCGTGGATGGCGGGGCCGATGGCTTTTCCCTCACACCTGAAAACTTCAGCAAGTGGGTGAAGGAATACCTGGATGAGAAGGGACCGCAGCACCGGATCATGTTTCTGGTTGACGAGGCGGGCCAGTTCATCGGTTCAGATTCCCATCTCATGCTTAGCCTCCAGACAATCACCGAAAACCTTGGCACCATTTGCCAGGGCCGCGCTTGGGTGGTGGTCACGTCCCAGGAAGACATCGATGCCGTTCTTGGCCAGTTGAAGAAGGAAAAGGCTCAGGATTTCTCCAAGATTCAGGGCCGTTTCAAGACTCGCCTTACCCTCTCCAGTACCAACGTTGACGAGGTCATCCTCAAGCGCCTTCTGGAGAAAAAGGACGACGTAAAGGATGAACTGCGGGCCATCTTCAAGGCCAAAGGCGACATCCTCAAGCACCAGACCTCTTTCCAGAACACTGGCATGACCTTCCGCCACTACAAGGAGGCCGACGATTTCGCGGCTCACTACCCCTTTGCGCCTTACCAGTTCCAGCTTCTGCAAAAGATCTTCGAGGCAATCCGCAAGCACGGGGCTACCGGGGCTCACCTGGCTCGTGGCGAACGATCACTGCTGGATGCATTCCAGTCCGCAGCACTCCAGGTCGCCGAACAGAAACTCGGCGTACTGGTGCCCCTCTACCGCTTCTACCCCTCCATCGAGAGCTTCCTCGACACGGCGGTGAAGCGAACAATCGAGCAGGCAAGGGACAATGATTCGCTCCAAGCCTTTGATGTCCTGCTCCTCCAGGTGCTCTTCCTCATCCGCTACGTGGACCAGATGCAAGGCAACGTGGACAATCTTGCTTCGCTGTGCGCCGATGAGATCGACCAGGACCGCATCCCCCTCAAACGCCAGATCGAGGAAAGCCTGGCCCGCCTGGAGAAGGAAACCTTGATCAGCCGCAATGGTGATCTCTACTTCTTCCTCACAAACGAGGAGCGGGACATCAATCGCGAGATTAAGAACGTGGATGTCGTCGCCTCCGAGGAAGCCACCGAATTGGGGGGCCTGATCTTTAAAGAGGTCTACAAGGACAATCGGAAGTTCACGCATCTTCAGACGCGGCGCACCTTCACCTTCAACCGGGAGTGCGATCAGCACGCCATCGGGAACAAGGCGGATGGTGGGCTCCCGGTCCTAGTGATCACGCCTCTGGCTGACGACTATGACGCCTGGGACAAAGGACGGTGTCTGTCCGAGAGCGCGGCCCGTGATGGCGGGGCAGTGGTGATCAAGCTGGGAGATACGAATCCGATCCTTCAGCGGGAGCTTCGCATGATGCTCCAGGTGGATCGCTACAACACCCAGAAGAACGATGGCACTCAGCCGGAAGCTACGCGACGAATCCTCAGCGATCTGGCCGCCGAGAACCGAAATCGCCGAGAGCGGCTCGTTTCCATCGTGGCCAATCTGCTGATGGAGGCAGATTACTTCGGGGCGGGCCAACCTCTTTCCCCTAAGAAGGGCGGGGCATGGGATTACCTGCTGGAATCCCTGGGCTATCTGGTGGATAACTCCTTCACCAAGATGGGTTATCTTCACAAGCGAGGCGATGGCGATAACAGCCATCTCGTGCTGCGCGCAATTCAGGAGGTGCTGCGGGCCAACGATGTGGCCAAGGCACGCCTGGATCTCGCGGATGAAGTGAGTAATCCCCAAGCCATCAAAGAGGTTCGGGATTACCTACACCTAATGGGCATGCGCAGTGCCCAGGTCGTGTTGCACGATCTGGTGGAAACCAAGTTCTCCCGTCGCCCCTATGGTTGGCCCGAAGAAGAGATCTTGCTCATCGTTGCCCGCCTCGCCGTGCTCGGGGAAATCCACCTCGTCATGGATGGCGCCAATCTCGCCTTGGACAAGGTCTACGAGGCCATCACCAACACCCAGAAGCGGCGCAAGATCACCCTGGTGCAGCGCAAGGCATTGGATCCCAAGGCCATCCAGGATGCCCGCCAGCTTGGCAAGAATGTCTTCGCCCAGATGGGGCCCGATGGTGAGGATCTCATCGTGGCCTTCCTGCGCAGCAAGCTGGAGGGCTGGCTGGAAGACCTGAAGCGTTTCCAGGGGCTCACGGAAAGCGGCAACTATCCGGGTAAGCCGGAGGTGGAGCGACTGCTGAATCAGGTAAAACCCCTGCTGGCCGAAAAGGACAGCGCTGCCTTCATCGAGGGCTTCAACCTGGCCAAGAACGATCTGCTGGATGGAACGGAGGAATTCCATACCCTCAGCACCTTTTTCACTTCCCAGCGGCCCACCTGGGACCGGATGCGCAAAGCCTTCGAGACCTTCGACCGCAATCGCCTCCAGCTTGAAGAGGACGAGGCCGGGAAAGTTGCGCTGCGGCGCATGGAAGCGATCCTCCACATGGAGCATCCCTACGCCAGCGTCCAGGAGGGGCCTGATCTCATCACCAAGTTGGAGGGCATCCAGAACTTCCTGCTCGCCCAGCACCGCTCGCAAACGAAGGGCAAGATCGAAGGCCTGTTGGACAGCCTCCGGCAGGATGCAGAGCGTCTCCAGCTTTCGAGCAGTGTTTTCGAAGGCTGCACCGCTAACATCAAGCGTCTTCTTGAGCGGGTGGACCGGCAGGAGAGCATTCCCCATCTCAAGCAGGCCGTAGAAGAAGCAGATCATCTTTACGGCGATGCCTTCCAGCGCCTTGAGGCGGCATATGTGCCTCCAGCGCTCCAGCCTCCCATCGCCGATGGCGGGGCCAAGCCTCAGCCACTTCCCCCCAAACCCGTAATTAAAAAGCCCCGCATGGTGAAGCCCGCCGAACTGGCCCCCAAGCCCGTGATTGAGAGCCAGGAGGACGTAGAGGCCTTCCTCACGATCCTTCGGACGGAGCTTGAGGCGGCACTGGCGAACCATGAGCGGATTCAAATTCGATAGCCTTTAGCCACAGGCGTTCCCTTGCTTTATGGGCAGTCATATCAAATGGAATCAGCCTTATGCACAAAGAAATACCCGAAAAACTTCTTGATTGTTCTCAACCCGATGCGTTCGATTGGCCGCATGAGGTGATCTACAGGCAATTAGGCGCCCCCCCCCTGCTAACGGCTTCGGATTCATTCAGGGAGTCCCTCATTGCCGAAAATTTCAATCTAAGTGAATGGACAGGTATCTCGCCATATTTGTATGAAGTAAATGAAAATGAAACATCTGCACATTCTGGTCATATTTTTATGAATATTGCTCAGATGGAGCATTATTTTATTGGAATGAGTGCAGCCCAGTTGCGATGTGCGATGTTTTTTACTTTGGCACATGAGTACGCCCATTTGCTCCTACGGCATCGCATGGGATACAGATTTATGGGTCGGATACATAGATTTTATGAGGAGGCATCAGCAGACATAATCGCTGCATCGTGGCTTTCCTTAAAAATAGGAAGGGAGGAACAAGTTCTTCCGGATTTTATACGCAACACATGCCTTAGGCTAAATTCTAATAGCGAAAATTATCCCTCCCCAATACAAAGATGCGTAGTTGCAGAGAAGGGGATGTGCCTATCAACAGTAATAGATAATTATTGTGACCCCTATTTAATTGGAGAGAAAGACTATATTCCGCTGTTTGAGAAGATAACTCATCGAGATGTTTCTTCTTTGGTTCGTATTGCTTACCAGACAATCCAAGAAATGAGGAGCGAAGAGCTATATGCGCAAGCAATCGCTGCGGGCCGCTCTCGTTCACGGAATTCACTCAGAAACTTGAATTAAGGGCCATTCCATGGATCGCTCCAGACTGAAAACCTACGCTCCCCAAGCTCGTCAGGACTTCATCCAAGCGATGAAGACTCGTGCTGCCGTCTTCGGCATCACGGACAAGAGCGTTGCACCTGCCCTGATCCAGGGCGATTCCGCCATCATCCAAGGGCAGGCCTTCACCAAGGCGATGGAAGCATTGCGGCAACGGCTGGTGGGGCGGATCGAGCGGGATGGTTTCGAGCAGGTCATGGAGGCCATGGCCTACACCTGGTTCAACCGCTTTGCGGCTCTCCGGTACATGGAACTGCACGGCTATCTGGACCACGGGTACCGGGTACTGAGTCACCCGGAGGGCAAGGCGACGCCGGAGATTCTGGAGCAGGCGGAACATCTGGATCTGCCGGGGCTCAAGCGTGAGCAGGTGGTGGATCTCAAGCTGGAAGGCAAGGAGCAGGAACTCTACCGACTGATCCTGGTGGCCCAGTGCAACGCGTTGCATCAGACTATGCCCTTCCTCTTTGAAGCCATTGAGGATGAAACAGAACTGCTGCTGCCGGATAATCTGCTGCACTCCGATTCCCTGATTCGCAAGCTGGTCCACAACCTGGATGCGGAAGATTGCGAGAGTGTGGAAGTCCTGGGCTGGCTCTACCAGTTCTACATCTCAGACAAGAAGGACACGGTCATGGCCCGCAAGAGCGCCGTGCCCACGGACGATATCCCTGCCGTCACCCAGTTATTCACTCCGCACTGGATCGTTCGCTACCTCGTGGAGAACTCCCTCGGTCGGCTCTGGCTGCTGAATCGCCCCGGCTCCAGGCTCCGCGAGCAAATGCCCTACTACATCGAAGGTGAACCCGAGATCGAATTCCTCAAGATCACGAAACCCGAGGAGATCCGCCTGCTCGACCCCGCCGTGGGCAGCGGACACATGCTTACCTACGCCTTTGACCTTCTCTTCCTCATCTATCAGGAGGAGGGCTATGCACCCACCGCGATCCCCGGACTCATCCTGCGGCATAACCTCCACGGCCTAGACCTCTGCCCCCGCGCCGCTCAGCTTGCGGGGCTGGCCCTGGTGTTCAAGGCCCGAGAAAAATCTCGTCGCTTCTTCCAGACGGGACAACTCGTGCAACCCAATATCCTTGAGCTGCGCGATGTGCGCTTCGCGGACAATGAGTTGCGCGACTACATCCAAGCCCTCGATCTGGGCGATCTCTTCAATCGGCCTGTGCTCAAACTCCTCCACCAGTTCGAACAGGCGAAGGTCTTCGGCTCACTCATCCAGCCCTGCCTGGATGAGCAGGGCATCGCCTTTGTCCGCAACGCCATTGAGGCGAAGGGAATCAGCGGTCAGCTATTCCTACGGGAGACGCACCTCAAAGTCCTTCGCGTGCTCGAACAAGCCGAGGCGCTGACGCAGCGATACCACGTCGTCGTGGCCAATCCGCCATATATGAACAAATTCAATGGGGCGCTACAGTCGTTTGCCAATGAGTACTTTAATGAGTTTAAGGCCGATTTATTTTCAATGTTCATGATCCGTGCCAAGTCTGTTTGCCTCACAGGAGGAATGATTGGCTTAATGACGCCTTTTACGTGGATGTTTTTGAAAGCGTATCAGAATCTTCGTGTCAATATACTATCCTATAGTTCCATCTTGAGTCTTGTAAGGCCAGAATATCACGCATTTTTTGACTCTGCCTATGTGCCAATCTGTGCTTTTTGCCTTGTAAATAAAAAAAGCCACACAGATATTGCGCATTATTTCGATTTAAATCCATTTTATGGTAGCGAGAAACAAGGGCCAAAGCTTCTTGAGGCAATTAACAACCCCGAATGCGATTGGCGCTTTGCCGCTTCATCCCGGGATTTTCAAAAACTGCCAGGGTCTCCAATAGTTTATTGGTTTCCCAAGCGTTTGTATGAATTTTTTGATGAAAATTTAACATTGGGGGAGCTTGCAAGTATAAGCGAGGGAGTTAAAACTGGCGACAATGAACGATTCCTTCGAATGTGGCCTGAAGTTTCCCGAATTTGTTCGAGCCTAGGAGCCGATCCAAAGTCTTCCGAAAAAACTTGGGTTGGATATCACAAGGGCGGCGAGTATCGAAGATGGTATGGCAACTATGATTTTGTTATATATTGGGCCGACAATGGTAAATCAATAAAGGAATCCCCCAATGCAGGATTACAGGGTAAGGATAATTATTTTTCGGAAGGAATTACATGGTCAAAGCTTTCGTCAAGTTATTTTGGTGTAAGGCTGCTTCCCGCAGGGGTCCTGTTTGATTCTGGAAGTCCTGGCGCTTTTCCGTCCTCAGGCCTTTCAAATATTGCATTGTTAGCATTGCTCTCCAGCAATGTTTCTAGTTTCATCCTAAAAGCCTTTAATCCTACATTGAATTTTCAGGTTGGTAATGTTTCAAGTATCCCATGGCCAAAGGAACGCTCTGAGGCTTTGCTTAGAAGTGCTGAAGTAAATGGCGAACAAGCTTGTACCGCCGCCCGCGCTGACTGGGACAACTTCGAGACCTCATGGGACTTCCGCGACAGTCCCTTGATTCGTCCGGGGCTGAAAGGCGCGACGCTGGAGGCGAGTTGGCGGAATTGGCAGGCGAAGTGCATCGCCGCCATCCAACGGATGCAGGAACTGGAGACGGAGAACAACCGTCTCTTCATCGCCGCCTACGGCCTCGAAGGTGAGTTGCAGCCCGAAGTACCGGAGGAGCAAATTACACTCGCCCGCGCCGACGCCCGAAAGGACATGGTCGCCTTCCTCTCCTATGCCGTCGGCTGCATGATGGGCCGCTACAGCCTGGACAAGCCGGGACTCGTTTACGCCCACGCGGGCAACATGGGTTTCAACGCCAGCCATTACGCCACCTTCCCCGCTGATGAGGATGGCATCGTGCCAGTGACGGAGTTTGCATGGTTCCCGGATGATGCCGCGACGCGCTTCGAAGCCTTCGTGAGGGCGCTTTGGCCTGGGTCGACCTTGGAGGAGAATCTGGCCTGGGTATCGGAATCCCTAGAACCCAAGAAGGACGAAACGTCTCGGGAAACGATCCGGCGCTACTTCGCCAGCGGCCACTACAAGAACCACCTCCAAACCTACAAGAAGCGCCCCATCTACTGGCTATTCAGCAGCGGCAAAGAGCGAGCCTTCCAGGCCCTGGTCTACCTGCACCGCTACAACGAAGGTACGCTGGCCCGCATGCGCACGGAATATGTGATCCCTCTCCAGGGCCGCATTAGCGGCCGTATCGAGCAACTCCGCGAAGACATCACCCGTGCCACCTCCACCGCCCATAGCAAGAAGCTCCAGAAGGAACTCGACACCCTCCGCAAGCAGCAGGTTGAACTCCACTCCTTCGACGAAAAGCTCCGCCACCACGCCGACCTGCGCATCAGCCTGGACCTCGATGACGGCGTGAAGGTGAACTACGGCAAGTTTGGTGATCTGCTGGCGGACGTGAAGGCCATCACAGGCGGGAGCGGGGATGATTGATGGGATGAAAAGGCATTGCCACCGATCTACGCGGATGAGCGCGGGTGACCGCCCCACCAACCGCCTGCTCCTCTGCCGCGACAAGAACAACATCGAAGTGGAATTCGCCCTGCGCGACCCGAACAAACCCATGGGGCTAGGCGAACACACCCTGGTTGAAACCCTGCCCGAAAACCCGAAAGGCGCCCTTTCGACGGTGAAGGAAATCGAATGGGATTTGCAGCAGATGCAGGGGGAGGAGAGCGAATGATTACCCTCCACGACCTCGGACTTGCCTACCGCAAGGCCAAGGTGGACCTGTACTACTCCTCCCACGCATCGCTAGAGTGCATTGCGGAGTATGAGGAAAACTTACACACCAACTTGGCCGCATTGCTGGAGAGGATTAATGGCGAAGACGAATCCTGGTCAATGCAAGCTGATTTCGTCGGGACCTGGCTACTGGCAGCCAAATTAATCGATATGGACGGGTGGAAAAAGCACAGAAAGGAAAATGGCAGCGGCTTAATCTTTTCGTCTCCAGCCGATGAATGGGATTCTGCCTGCAAAGCTTTGGCCGCTGAAAAAGATCCCGAAAAGCCAAGGGCCGAATTTCGTGTCATGGCGAAGTGCAGCCTGAACTTCCATGTGCTATCCACGCTGTGGATGCTCAAAGTCGGATATCTGTTTGATGCCGAGTTGACCGATTGCGCCTACGGCAACCGCTTGCGTCGCACTCAGGATGGCAAACGTATAAATCCATTATCTCTTGGCTCATTCCACCCTTATCTCAAGCCCTTCCGTGATTGGCGGGATAAAGGGATCGAGGCCATGCGTGTCGCGTTGGGTGCAGGCAAGAAGATCGTCGCACTCACGGCAGATGTCAGTTCCTTTTACCACGAGCTGAATCCTGGCTTCATGCTGGACCCGACATTCGTCAGTAATGTTCTGGGATTAGACCTGACGGAAGAACAAGCCAAGCTCAACCGCCTCTTCATCAAGGCGCTTCAGGCGTGGGCAGCCGAAACGCCACTGAAGAAGGGGTTGCCCGTCGGACTACCGGCCTCAGCGGTCGTGGCTAACGTGGCATTGATCGAACTGGACCGTTGCATCAAGCAGCAGGTGGTGCCGATCTACTACGGGCGCTACGTTGACGACATTCTGCTGGTCATGGAAAACGGCGTCAACTTCGTCTCCACGGCTCAACTGTGGGAGTGGCTATTTGCTCGTTTCGACGGGAAGCTAAGCTGGGTCGCAGGGCAGGAAGGCAAGCAGGTATGCTTCCAGCCGATCTACCTCAGCCAAGGTGAAGGAAGGAGTCAGGTACGTTTTGCCAATGGCAAAAACAAGATTTTCATCATGGCAGGCGACTCTGGCAAGACATTGGTGGATGCCATCACGTGTCAAATCCACGAACGAGCCAGCGAGTGGCGGGCTATGCCACGGCTGCCGCGCTCAGCCGACCATGTGAGTACCGATCTTTTAGCTGCGACTCAAAGCGATGGCGAAGCGGCTGACAGCCTGCGCAAGGCTGATGCGCTGACCATGCGTAGGGCCGGTTTTGCCATCAAGCTGCGCGACTTCGAAGCCTATGAGCGTGATCTATTGCCAGAAGCCTGGGCGGATCATCGCCTCGCCTTCTTCCGGGCCTTTGTTCTACATGTAATGGTGTTACCGCAATTCTTTGATTTGGCTGTTTACCTTCCACGCGTGATTCGTTTAGCCACCGCCTGCGAGGACTTTGCCGAGGTGCGACAAATCATCGAGGCGTTGGAAAAGCTCTGCAAACAGGTTGAAGATCGATGCAAGATCAGCATCAAAGCTTGGCCGGATGAAGCCGGAAAACCAGACGCAGCAGAAATGATCCACCGCTGGAAAGAACAACTATTTGTCAGCATTCGAGAGAGCATTACCGCAGCCTTTCCACCCCGCCTATCCCAAACGGGCAAGCAGGTATGGCAAACACAGATGGCGGACTACCTTCTTGCGGGAAACATCGGTGGAATCGTGCCCTGGCCAACATCGGCCAAGGACTTTCAATCTAGGCAAGCACGCTTATTTGCCCTCGATCTCGCACACCAACCCTTCCGGTTCATCGGCCTACCGAAGGAGATGGTGTCCCAGCGCGGCATTCCGGCGAAGAAATCTGTGCCTAGCTACGCCAACGGGTCGAAGTTGCTGTTGAACGAGGTAATAGAAGGCACCCGGAAGCTGGCCCAATGGATTGGGCTCAAGGGGTCGACACAGGGTCTTCTGTTTGCCACACGGCCCTTTAACCTTCCCGAGCTGTTCCTCCTGAATAAGAGCGCCTATGCCGAATCGGGGCGTTCCGACATGAAGGCCGTGATTCTTGCCGTCCGTGGTTTTGAGCTTGGAGAGAAAGCTCCATGTTTTGACAATCAGGGCGTACTGCAGATCCAGGATGGAACAGCCCCACGGAAATACAGTATTGCTGTCTCGAGTTGGCAGACTCGCCTGGAAAGTTGGACTTCATCGGTTATGCATATGCCGGACCCTGATGCCGACCGTTATGCCCGCCTGTGCCGCTTGCTGGATAGCGTGATTGCACAGCCCCGAGATAGCCGATATCTAATCTTGCCGGAACTGGCACTGCCCGCGCACTGGTTCGTCCGTATCGCTCGCAAACTGAATGGTCGAGGCATTTCTCTGATCACAGGTGTCGAGTACTTGCATGCCAGCAAGGCGCGGGTGCGAAACCAGGTGTGGAGTGCCTTGTCACATGATGGTTTAGGTTTCCCTTCGTTGATGATCTACCGTCAGGACAAGCAACGTCCGGCCTTGCACGAGGAACAGGAACTGCAAAGGTTGGCAGGGCGAGAAATGAGGCCTGAAATACTCTGGAAAAACGGCATCCCGCCAATCATCCAGCACGGTGAGTTCCGTTTTGCTTTGCTCATCTGTAGTGAACTGACCAACATCAACTACCGCGCTGCCCTGCGCGGGAAGGTAGACGCGCTATTCGTTCCGGAGTGGAATCAAGACACTGAGACGTTCAATGCACTAGTGGAATCCGCCGCACTGGACATACATGCCTACGTCATCCAGTGCAACGCTCGTGAATACGGTGACAGTCGCATTCGGGCACCATTCAAAGACAGTTGGAAGCGTGATGTACTGAGGGTTAAAGGCGGTGTCACCGACTACTGTGTGATTGGCGAAATCGACGTGCAGGCATTGCGCCAATTCCAGAGCAGTCATCGCTCACTCGACAAAAATTTCAAGCCGGTTCCGGATGGATTTGAAATCAGTCATGCCCGAAGGCTGCTGCCAGAAGGAGATGGGGAATGAGCATCACGGCGAAGCCTGGGGCTGAACTGAAACCTATAATAGATGCCTTGGAACGCCTTTATTCTGAGGAAAACACCCGCATTGTGTTCTGGCACGACCCGGCCAGGGAGTTTTCGGACTTCATGACAGGGCGCATGCTCCCCCTGGAGATCGGCCCGCACGCGGTGTCGGTTGTAGACCTAGCCCAGCCCCGTTCCGACCTGGCCCTGAAGCTGCGCCTTGAACGGGACGAACCCAAGGAAAAGTTCCTCGTCTACGCCCCCTTCGAGGAGCCTAATGCGGGCCAGGATTGGCTGCTGGATATCCGGCTATACAGCCGGACCTTCCATGCCGATCGCGCCTCGATCCACATTGTGGATTTGGGGCTGACCAGCCCGGATCTCCATGACTATACCGTTCAGCGGGCGAAATTTCTGGATGCCAAGGACCGCCTGGAAAAGCTTAGGAGGCTCGTGTCTCCGGCGGATCGCCCAGAGGTCCTTGATCTCAAGATGATGGCTGTGGTTCTGAAGGTCGAGCAGCCGGAACCCTTTGTGCTGCTTCGGACCCTCTTTCACACGTTTTTGGACAGTGAGACGCCAGACCTTGATGCACCTCCCGCCGTCTGGAAGGACATCGTGAAGTTCGATTTGGCCCTCGCCTTCTGGGACCAAATGAAGCTGCTTTTCGGTTACGCGGAAGAGCAGCCCAGCTTGCAGAAACTCCTGATCCGCTTGCTGGTCGCTGACTGCGGGCATGCCCTGCGTGAACCGCTTCCCCTCGCCTTGAGGGCTCAGGATCTTCCCAAGGACAAGGTGCCCAATGTGGTGGCCTGCCTCGCACAATGGAGGGACAGCAGCCGTCATGCCGAGAGCTACGACACTCTATCCCTGCAAATCGAGGCAAAGCTGAAACTCAAGGACCACCTCACCTCCTTTGAGAGTGAGGCCCTGTCGGAAGTGATGACCTTCCAGATCGTCGAGAAGCTCGTCGCCAGCCGCCTGCGCGACCGGGTGCTCACGGTGGTGAATTCCGAGCATGTGGAGGCCATCCGCACGATGGCGGTGCGTCGGCAAGCGGGCCACTGGGCCACGCTCCAGATCGGCAGCACGCCGGAGGTCCCCCGTGAAACCTACCATGCCATCTACGAAGCTCTGGGGGCCGCTGCCGCGCTGTTTGCACTGCGCATGCAGGTGGAGGCAGGCGGTTTCCCCATTTCCAGCCCGGAGGCCCTTTACCTAGCCTACGAACGGGACCTGTATCGCTCCGACCAGCTTTACCGGCAGTTCAACGAGGGTGCCGAGAAGGCCTTGGATCTGAACATCCTCAAGGACCTTCAGAAGCAGGTGGAGAACGTCTACCTCAATAGCTTCCTGAAGCCCCTGGCCATGGCCTGGGACGGATGCCTGGAACCAATGCTTCTTGATTGGCGCCTGAAGGATGTAACAGCACAAACCCAATTCTGGAATCAGCACGTGGCTCCCCGCCTGGATGGCCAAAAGCGGACCTTCGTTATCATCTCGGACGCTTTCCGGTATGAAGCCGCCCAGGAGTTGACCACCGAACTGAACGGGAAGTATCGCCTGGAGGCAGACCTGAGTTCCTGCCTTGGTGTTCTGCCTTCCATCACGTCGTTGGGCATGGCCAGTTTGCTACCGCACAAGGCGATGACCCTGGGCGATGATGGCCATCCAAACTTGGATGGCCAGCCTGCCGGGTCACTGGAACAGCGGTCGAAGGTTCTTCAGGCTCATGGCGGAATCGCCTGCAAGGCAGAGGACCTCATTGCCATGAAGCAGGATGAAGGCCGTGCCTTTGTGGATGGCTACAAGGTGATTTACATCTATCACGACCACGTGGATGCCACCGGTGACAAGAGCGCCAGCGAGGGCGAGGCTTTCCGTGCCGTTAGGGAGAGCATCCAGTTTCTGGCCAGGTTGGCGAACCATATCGTCAACCGACTGAACGGCCACCATGTGCTGATCACGGCAGATCATGGCTTCCTTTTTACCCGGTCGGACCCCGGTGAGACAGAAAAGAGCAAGTTGGAGTCGAACCTGCCGGGGGCCTACCCGAATAAGGCCAAGAAACGCTATGTGCTGGGCCGAAAGCTACCTAAGGTGGATTTCGCCCTGCACGGGAAAGTGGCCTGTACGCGTGGGGATTCAGAATTCCTGGTGCCCCGAGGGATCCAGCGCTTCCATTTTGTGGGCGGGGCCCGTTTCATCCATGGTGGGGCAACCTTGCAGGAAGTTGTCGTTCCAGTGATCACCCTGCGACACCGGAGGGGCAATTCCGCCAAAAGCACAGAGACTCGGACCGTGCAGGTGCAGGTGCTCGGCAGCGGCCACAAGATTACGGCGGCCAAGCATCGTTTCGAATTGATTCAGACGGATGCGGTTAGCGAGCGAGTGAAGCCGCTGACCCTGAAGATCGCGATCTTCGAGGGCAACGAATTGACCACGCCCATCAGCGATGTCCAGAGCCTGACCTTCAGTAGCACCTCGGATAGCCTGGATCAGCGAAAGCAGTGGGTTTTCCTGACATTGCGGGATGGCGCGTATAATCGGACCACCCCCTATCGTCTCGTCCTCCGTGAAGCCGAAACGAACCTTGAACACCAAAGTGTCCCCGTGACCATTGACCGAGCCTTCACCGATGACTTCTGAACCCCAGACCGAAGACCTCAGCCTTGACCAGCTTCTGAATCAAAAGTTCGGGGGCCGGGTGGTCCGGAAGGACCTCACGAAGCGGCTGAAAGAGGGGGCTAATGTGCCCGTGTATGTCCTGGAATACCTTCTGGGCAGCCACTGCGCATCCGACGACGAAGCCGTGATTGAAGACGGCATGAAGACGGTAAAAAAGATCCTGGCTGAAAACTACGTCAGGCCTGACGAAGCGGAGAAAGTGAAGTCGCTGATCCGCGAACGGGGCAACATGAAAGTCATCGACAAGGTGACCGTGTCCCTCAACGAGAAGAGGGATGTGTACGAAGCCTTCCTCTCGAACCTGGGCACCAAGGGTGTCGAAGTCCCCGCCGCCATGGTGAAGAAGTTCGAGAAGCTCCTGGCGGGGGGGATCTGGTGCATCGTCACCCTGGATTACTTCTACGAGGAAGGCCAGAAGAACTCGCCTTTCGTGTTGCAGGATCTGAAACCCATTCAGATGCCAAACATGGATATGGAGGCCTTCCTTGAGGGCCGTAAGGCTTTCACCGAGGCCCAGTGGATTGATGTATTGCTGCGCTCTACCGGCATGGAGCCCACCCAGTTCGAAGAGCGGGTGAAATGGCACCTCCTTACGCGCATGATTCCCTTGGTGGAAAACAACTACAACGTGTGCGAACTGGGGCCACGAGGCACCGGAAAGAGCCACATCTACAAGGAAATAAGCCCTAACAGCATCCTGATAAGCGGCGGCCAGACCACGGTGGCAAACCTCTTCTACAATATGGCGCGCCGCACGGTTGGCCTGGTGGGCCTGTGGGACACCGTCGCCTTTGATGAAGTTGCAGGCATATCCTTCAAAGAGAAGGACGGCGTCCAAATCATGAAGGACTACATGGCCTCGGGCTCGTTCGCACGTGGCAAGGATGCTGTTGCAGCGTATGCTTCCATGGTTTTTGTGGGAAACATCAATCAGCCCGTGGAGACACTGGTGAAGACGAGCCACCTGCTGGCCCCCTTCCCAGAAGCCATGATCGATTCGGCCTTTTTTGACCGCTTCCATGCCTACATCCCCGGCTGGGAGATTCCCAAAATGCGGCCTGAGTTCTTCACAAACCAGTACGGCCTCATCACGGATTACCTAGCAGAGTTCATGCGCGAGATGCGTAAACGCAATTTCGCCGATGCGATCGGCAAGCATTTCAAGCTAGGCCGTGACCTGAACCAGCGCGATACCATCGCGGTGAAACACACTGTTTCTGGGTTATTGAAGCTGCTTTATCCCGCCGAGGACTACCCCAAGGAAGCCGTGCGGAGTTGCCTGGAGTATGCCCTAGAAACGCGCCGCCGCGTGAAGGAACAGCTTAAAAAAATCGGCGGTATGGAATTCTTTGATGTGCACTTTAGCTACCTGGATATAGAAGCTGGAGAAGAGCGCTACATCAGTGTTCCAGAGCAAGGTGGGGGCACTCTTATCCCCGATGGCCCCATGAATCCTGGCGTGCTCCACACCGTGGCGACCGGCACCAACGGTCACTTGGGGCTGTATCGCCTAGAAACGCAAGTGACACCCGGTTCGGGTTCCCTGAAGACCTCAGGTCTTGGCTCCAATGCCGCAGGCAAGGAAGCCGTGAAGGTGGGTTTCGATTACTTCAAAGCCCACGCCACCCATGTCAGCGCCTCAGCTAAGGCCGGGGACCACGACTTCCACCTGCATTTCGTGGAACTGCACAACACCGGCCCCAGCGATGCTGCAACCCTTGCATCCTTCGTCGCCCTCTGCTCTGGCATCCTCTCCAAACCCGTTCAGGCCCAGATGGTGATCCTTGGTAGCATGAGCCTGGGCGGTAGCATCATCCCTGTCGAGAACCTTGCCGAGACCCTCCAAGTTGCCTTTGACGCAGGGGCGAAGCGGCTTCTATTGCCAATGGCGAGCGTGCGAGATATCCCGACAATCCCAGGTGAACTGTTCGCCAAGTTCCAGACGGCCTTCTATGCGGATCCGCAGGATGCAGTGTTCAAGGCGTTGGGAGTCCAGTAACGGCAGGCCCCCCCCAAATCGCGAGAAAAAGGTGCTCACGATTCGCACGCGAATTGGCACTCTAGGCATTGCAGACGACCTCTTTACTCCGCCCAGACCAACTTCATCTTCAAGTCATTGCAGTGGGCAAAGTTGAGCAGGTGGTCATGCTGAAGCCGTCCAACCACAATCCCAGGGTGGATTCCGATGAGTTCTGCGAATTCGAGGATGACCTGCTTTGAAAACGTCCGATGGGAGGACGTGAAGGCCAGGTAGTGTTCGCCAGGAAGCAGGAGTTCCCCGGCGAATCCATTGGCTTCATCTTCCTTCTCATCACGAAGGCCATCCTCTTCCAGGAACACCAGTTTCTTACCATGCTTGAGGATGTGGGCAGCCTCGTGGAAGAAGGTGAACCAGAGCTGGTCGGCGGTCTTGTAACGAAGGCTAAGTTGGATCAGAGCCTTGGTGGGGTTAAGCCACTTGGTCACGCCAGATACGCCCAGGCCCGGCAGTTCCTTCACGAAGACCACGGCGACGCCGCAGGCAGCGCACATCTCCACGACCCTGGTCTGGAAGACGTCCGGGGTAGTGACGGTGAGCGCCCTGATCTCCTGGAGGGCCTGCCTGAACAACTTGGCGTTGTAGGGCTGGCACCGGACCTGGTGTGCCTTGAGTTCACCCATGCGCAGCCAAGTGGCCACCAGGATGGGCTTCGCGGAAGCTGACTTTCGATAGACCGCCCCTTCATAGACGGCCTGCCAGGGCTCCGGCCCGGCAACTCCGAAGAACGTCCAGACGGCCTTCAAGGAGTCCAGTTCACCCAGGGAATCAGGAATGAACCCCTGCTGGATCAGCTCTCTCAAGGGAACCTTTTTCAGCCAACTCTGCTCGCTTTTCAGCTTCTTAGCCTCCTCCTTCTCAGCCAGGAAGGCTCGATACTTCTGCTCTCGCTCCATCCAGAAGCGGGCCGGAGTATTGAACACCCGCTCAAGTTGCAGGGCAGTCTCGATGGTGATGGCGTTCTTGCCCTTGATGATCTCGTTGATCGTCTTGGCTGGTCGCCCCATTCGTTCTGCCAGTTGAACCTGACTCATACCCCACTCTTCGAGGAGATCGGTCAAGGTAGCCCCCGGAGGAGTGACGGAGGCTGGCCGGTATTCGGTCTGGATTTGGCTAACCATGGTAGTCCACCCCAATTTCCAAGATGCGGATGACACGCACCTCGGTCCATTCAAGCCCCCCGTCCTCACGAGTGGGGATTGGGTCATCGGCGGGTTCAAAAATGAGTCGGAAGGGTTGGTCAAGATCCAACGCCAGTTGCCCTTTCCGGTTCCCGACAAGTTCATGGCACCGGCCTGGCGTGAAGCGCATGTCTGAGAGGATGGTTGCAGCATCGAGGTCATCTAAGCGTTTCTTGAGGACTTTCGCCCTTCGTTCTCCGAAGGCCTTTTTCATCGACTTCTCATCCAAACATGCCTTTCGGTCATGCTCCCTGATGAACAGGAGAATCACGAAGCTGCCTCCAAGAAAAGATTAACACAAAGGGTTAAGGAAACTGTTCCAAGATTCTCACTTTCTGTGAGCCGTGTCCACCTCCGCCAACTCGTTCTTGTAGCTAACAGGGGTCCGGGCCGCCAAAACGGTCTCTGGCTTCTTCACGGTTGGAGCCTCTCCACTTGATCCAAAACCCAATTGCGCTAAGCGTAAGGTGTTTTTTGTCTGATTTTACATGATGGATACTTTCTCTGCGGCCGATGCTGCACTGGAGGTTGAAATGAACCAACCCATGCGAAGAAGACCTTCCCAGGTTCGGATTCGAGGTAGACCCAAGGGATTCGCCCTCATCGCTTCAATTCGCCCAGGATGCCCTGCATTTCATCCCTCGGCATTTAGCCGGGAGCAAGGAGGTGCGACATGAACCAGCCCACACGAAGAAGACCCGTCCTGCGAAAAGGCCGTGCCCCTCCCTTTCCACAACCGCACCACTTTCCAGTAGGGCGCGGGCCCAACGCCCGCGCCCTATCACGGAGCCATCTTGCCTACAGCCCCAGAAACTATCCGGAAACAGTTCAAGGTTTCCAAGCTATGCCAAGTCTTCCAAGGAACCCTAGAGCCGTGCATCGAAGAAGGCTTTGCTCGACACCGCCTTCATACCCTCCCTTCGATTGCTCTATTCGAGGATGATGGTCGTCAGCTTGTTGTTCATGCCCCTCAGCTCGCCTGCATTTTCGGTCTTGCTCGCCAGAGCCCACTGAACATCCCCAACCAAGATCTTCGAGCCTTCATTCGGCAACCTCCCTTTGAGGCCGTCTATCTCGCAATGGCCGTTGGGAACTCGCCAAGGCTCATTCCCCGGCGGATCCGGCTTCTCCAGGAAGCAGAGCTTCTTTTCATGGACCTGTTGGAGCAAAGGACCGCCCTCTTCGTGGTAGCGATTTCTCACCGCCGCCTCATCCATGGCCGAATAGTCGTCCACCACCAACCTGTCTGCATCTTGGACCTCGACGGCATAGTAATTTGGCTACATCCGGCAGCCCAACGATTCGGGCTCATCGAAGCGGCATTTCCCAGGTCACAGCGGCAACGACAGGTGGACCACCCCCGACCTTGTCGGGACCGGAATCCCTTGGCAGATCTTCACCAGGACGCCGAAGGGCTTCCTCCGTGGTATCACCAAGCCCGGGAGGCACTTGACCGAAGTTCCCCAAATGACCCTCTCGTTGATGCATTTCTGGACATCCAGGAAACGACACTGCTCCAGTGTGCGATCGAAGCAGAAGCCGAGGAGCGACTCCAGTTCGCAGCACAGGAATTTCTAGCCGAATTTGAATCTTACTTCGGCATGGGTGGCCTGTTTCCGGAACCAGGAATAATCGACATCCCCTAGGAACACAGGGCATCCTCGCCCATTCCTTTCTTCGCAGGGTCATTCGGCCCTGCTGACCTCATCACGTGCCTCATCGCGAGGTACAGCCACCGCGTCCCTCAATATCGAGGGCCCAAACCTAAGGACCACACCATGAAAACCAAAGAACCGCTCCAGAAGGCACTTCCCGGCACTACTGCCGCAATCCCGACTATTCAGTGTCCTGAATGTCTGGCAACTATCCCCATCGCGGAAGCTGTCCAGCAAGCCGTCCTGGCTCACTCTGAGGCTGCCGGTCAGGCCGAGGCACGCTTCAAGCGCCAGACGGCGAAACTCAAGGCTGAAGCGGAGAGCCACCTTTGCGAACTTGAAGATCGGCTTTCTCGGGGGCATGCCAAAGAGCTTGCCAAAATCGAGGCAGAAATGAGGGAAAGCAAAGCTGGATTCCTGACCAGCCTTCACGGGTACCAGGCTGTCCGGGATCGAGAGGCCGATCAACTGCGTCAGGACCTGGACGCCGCTAAGGCTGAGGCTTTCCAGAAATTTCAGGATGGCCGCGCCGTTGCGAATAAGCAGGTAAAGACGGTACAGGCGCACCTGGAGAAAGCCAACGAAGAGCAAACCAAACTGAGGCAATCCTTGGTGGAGGCCGAAGCACGCGTTGCTGCAAGTAAATTCGACCAGCGTGCGATGTTCGAAAAAGGTCGATCCTCTGCCTTAGAAGCCGCCCAGGGCCAGATGGAGAAGATCCAGAAGCTGCTGGATGAGGTCCGAAGCCAGTCCCTGAAGCGCGAAAAGGAATTGGACAGGAAGTTGGCACTCGGCATCCGGGAGGCGGAAGAACGGGGTATCGCCCAGGGGGCTCGAAAGCAGAAGGCGGCATTGGAGGAAGCCCTTGTCATCGAAGGCGTGCGCCTGAGGAAGGACATCGCCTCGGAGCATTCTGTGGAATTGCAAAAGTATGAAACCCAGATCCAGCGACTTCGCCAGGAGATCGAAAGCCTCCACTTGAAGGTTGAAAGCGGACCTTCAGAGGCAATTGGGGATGCCGCTGAAGAAGTCCTTGAACGGGAACTCAGGGATGCCTTCCAGCCGGATGGGGATACCGTCACCCGTACGAAAAAAGGACAGGCTGGGGCCGACCTCCTACTTGCCATCCCTGGGGCCGGAGGCCAGAAGGTTCTCCTTGAATCCAAGTGGACCCAGACCTTCGAGAAGGCTTGGCTTGCCAAGGCCCGGGAGGATCGGCAGAAAGTGAGCGCCGAGGTTGTCGTGATCGTGTCCCGCACGCTGCCTAGTGGCGTCAAGTACCTGGCCCAGATTGAAGACGTGTGGGTTACCTGCCCTAAGACCGCCTTGCCCCTGGTCACAGCCCTCCGGCAGGGTCTCGTAGCGGTGGAAAAGGCCCGCCGGGCAGCCAACATGGACGAAGCCCGGGTCAACAAGCTAAAGACCTACCTCAGTGGCCCCGCCTTCCGCCAGCAGGTTGAGCAGATCGTTTCGCTTGTCGCTGATCTGGATAAGGACCTCACCAAGGAACGCACCCAGCATATGCGGACTTGGAAGGAAAACCAGGCTGCCTTTGACCAGATCCTTGGTGCAACTCTTGGAATCTGGACCGACCTTGAGATTCACAGCGGTCAGGGGCTTTCACCCAGTGAAGTGTTGAAACCCTATCTGAAGGCCGAGGAAATTGCTGCCACCCCAAAGCGACGAACCAAGGCTGCTTGATTCCATGGGATTCAACCTATCAACGCCCGGCACAATTGCCGGGCGTTTGGTTTTGCCCCGATGGCAAGGTGCGGATGGTCCGGTTGACCCTGCCGCACTCTCCCCGGGCTCCTCCCATCCCTGGAAGTGCCGCATGGCGTCTTGACCCTCCGCTCGGCTGCGGGCTTTGGAACGGGTTTACTAGGCTGCGTGACCTGAGCCCGCCGATCCGGGGCTGCTGACTGGTCGTTCATCTTAAGCACATCTCGGGGAACCGCCTTCCACCAGTTGTGCACAGCCTGGGCTTCCGCTTCGGTGGTGGCTTTGTCGAGGTAGAACATAGCCATGCCAAGGTAACCCGGCGCGGGAGACGGTTTGACCCTCGTCCGGGCGACACCAGGGCGACACCAGGGCCCAAGCCCGGGCGGCAGGCGGACCATGGCCCGGGCGGCAGGCGGACCATGGCCGGGCGGCAGGCGGACCATGGCCCGGAAGCAGAAAGGGCGCTGGCCCGGAAGCAGAAAGGGCCCTGGCCCGGGCGGCAAGTGGACCGTGGCTCGGGGCAGCAGGGCCCTGGCCCGGGCAGCAAATGGACCCTGGCCCGGGGCAGAAGGGCCCTGGCCCGGGCGGCAAATGGACCCCGGCCCGAGCGGCAGCAGAACCCAGGCCAGGGCGGCAGATGGCCCCTAGCCCAGGCCGGTGTCCCAAACGCAGCCTCCCGGAAGGGGCCTTGCCCTACCAGGACAAGCATCGCGAAAAGTTAGAGGTGACGATCTTGACCCGCAGTCCGATTTCTGTGCGGTCATCACCCTACTTGCTGATAGAGATAGGCATGGTCACATAGCTGATGACTACCTCAAGGCCCTGCCCTTGTAAATATTCGGTGTAGGCCTTCGGCATTGGAGCGTCCAGGAAAGGGCGACCATGCACCTCTTCCGTGATGAATACTAGCTTGGAGAGCTTCCGCTTTTTCTTTTCGTTCCAGATGATGGCCTTAACTACATCCTTGTAGAACTCAGCGGTCGCATTCTTGCCGGAGACCTTGAGTTCGTATGCGGTACCGGTTTCCGTGTCCACAACATCGATTTTCTGGTCCAGCGCGGGAGCAACCATGGCCTCGATGTGATACCGGTCAGGATCCAACTGGTGGACTGAGCCACGCCATATCTTGGCAATGGCCTGCGCATTCTTAGTGTTGGCCGACACGTCGTTGTTGTCCTGAAGGCGAAGGCTGAATGCCTCTTGTGCTGCTTGGACTACGGGATCGTTCATGGGCTTCCCTAGGGCCATTGCAGGCTCCTTTCATTGCCTTGGCGGCTTTGAGAATTTATAAGCCCAGTATGGCCTATCTCTTGCGGGATGGGAATCATAGTCCACGTGCCTAGCGGATCAGCACCGCAGGAAACTGTGCGACAACCGCTCACAACTCCTATCAAGCCCACCAGGGGAGGGCCTCATTCCTGGTCGAAAAAATCCGTTAAAATGGAACAGAATTGTCATTTACTTTATTTGATTCATGCCTATATTCTTGTCCTTTTTCTACACCAATATCTGCATTTTTCTTCTGCTTTGCCACTCGAAATATCACCTCCGAGTTCCACTCGTTAACGACTTTCTGGTGCGTGACCCGGGAAGAACGCGTGACGAGAGCCGGATCAAGACGGATGAAAGCACCTTTGCTCCGACCTCCAATTCTTTGGATGCAACCAAGATCGTCCAGATCCCTTAAGACTTCAGAAACCCGCGATGGCTTCAAATGAACCAATCCAGCCATCTCCTCCTGGGTCTGGTAAACCTCATTTCGACTTCCCATCAAGGTGGTCAGCAGGAAAAAAATTCGATAGTGCGCCGCATCTAAAATTTGCTCCTCGATCCCTTTCTTCAAAAATCGAGCCCAAAACGGCTCTAGATGTATTCGAAACCACTGTCCTTCCCATAGGTCCTTTCGCGAATCGCCTGGTTCCGTGCCATTCATTTCAGTCGACGATGTGCCAGGGCCTTCATCCGTAGAAGCTGCCGAAAGGTGATTCGCGACCTGGCGAATATCAATTGGGTGAATGAACAAAGATGGATCCCTCTGCATGGGCGGTTCCTCTTTGGGCAATATACCCCGATACAGGGTAATCAAATACCTATTTTTAGAATTATTGAGAATTCAACATCCTCTATTTTCAATTATTTGAACATTCTAGTGCTTATTAGATGCGATTGGGCCGCCTGTAAGGCCGGTTTTCACTTTTCCCTTGACCAAGGGTGGGATTGGAAATACAAAGTAGTTTTCGCTTAGCGCAAGTGCCCTTTTATCAAGACTTACGTCTGGTCCAATTAGCTCCTGACGTCACAAACAGACGCACGGAGGATCACGACATGAACGTTCAAAACCTCAATACCCAAGAAGAGGACGGGGGGGCTTCCAAGATCGTCCCCTTCCCTCAGAAAGTCTACGTCGACGGGAATACCTTGATCGACTGGCTTAACAAAACCTACGACCTAAGGGCCGATCGAAGCAAGTTGGTCGATCTGCGCAGGGAGGGCATGCCAAAGCGCGTGTACAGCCCTCGGTGCATCAGGTACAACCTGGACGGAGTAGCTGCATGGATGGAAGAGCGTGGACTCGGTAATGAGAACACCGAGGAACTGAAACTAATTGCCCTCCGAGAAGCTCGCCTCCAGGCGCACCAGAAAAGGATGGCTTAACATGGCCAAGCCTTCTAAAAGGAACAAATACAAGTGTCTGTTCAGGAAACCCGGGAGCGACATTATTCACTACAAGAAGAAACTCCCAAGTCTTGACAAGCCGCTCCAGGGCAGTACTCACACTACCGATTGGGATGTGGCCATCCTGGTATTGAAGGCCATCTGCGACCAATGGGCCCTTCAGAGCGTTGGGATCTCGACAATCAAAACACTCGGAGAGTTGGTCGAAGACTGGTACACCACCATGGATGGTTCCGTTTCCAAGAGGTACCGGGAAGATCTCAAGCTGACTATGGAGGTCAACTTCGGGATGTTGTTTGACAAGCCCCTCGGCTATTTCAAAACCGCTGTGGTTCGGAAGTTGCGCAACATTTACCTGAATAGGTTGGTGCGTGGCGTAAACCTCAGTGGCAAGAAATGCTCCAAGGGAGGAGCTAATACCACCTTCCGTCAATTAAAGACCATCTTCTTGTACGCGGTAGAAATGGAATACATCAGTTCCGTTCCATACCGTTTGAAGAGGCTACGGAAAAAGCGTCACCGCCGACCATTCGTTCGAATGTCTCAGCTGTCGTCCTATCTTGGCGCGGTCGACCGCGTGGGCCGAGGGAAGGGATCGCCTTTGGCAATTCGTCTCATGTTGGGACTAGGTTTGCGATTGAGTGAGGTTCGTGCAGCTCGCTGGGAATGGATCGATTGGGATGTTAAGACCTACACACCCGATGGAGCAAAATCCGGCGGCGACGTCGGCCTTCCAATCATGGAATGGCTTTTGGAATACCTGCGCCTAGCCAACCCGACCAAGGCACCCGGTCCCATGATTATTGGAAGGACCCTTAAGCCCTGCGCAGAGGAAGAACGGAACAAAAATTTCAACCCTAGGACCACGGTAAAAAAGGCGGGTCTGCTTATCGAGGTCCCGGGACTTACGAACCATCGCCTGCGCGGGACTTTCGCCACCTTACTCGGGCGTTCGAATGTTCCTCTGAGTGTCATCCAGATGCTCATGCGTCATGAGGATGCAAACACCACTAACCTCTACATGGAGAAAGATCTAGATCGCCTCGAAGAAGCGACGATCCGTTTCCAAACCAAGCTAAACGAAGTATGCCCGGGGGTTGATTTGCTGAGGCCCGTCTTTTTGACAGACGATCCAAAGGAGGTCGACCCGGACGATGAGGAGGAGGGCGACGCGGGGGATGAGGACGAGGAGGAAGAGGAAGAGGACGACGATGGGGAATCCGAGGATGAAGAGGAGTTCGATTAAGCCCCATTGCCTTCCACTGGACTTCCCAAAGTGACTTCTGAACGATGTAGACGCCCCGATGCGCTCGTATAGCTGGCAAAGCGAAAAATTTGCCTGCTGTGCGAGCGCCTGAGCGTTCCTCCTACAGCCTTTTCGCCTATGGCATATTTATCCAAAAACCCTTCCAAAGGACCCGACCATGCCACGTCCAAAAACTCTTCCCGAAGGGGAACGCATCTCTATCACCCTTCCCTTCGACCTCATTGCTATCCTTAAGGGCCAGGCAGACCAGCAAAGCTGCTCCTTATCTGCTGTCGTTGATACGTTGCTCAGGAAAGGTCTTCAACTCGGGGTTGAGGAATCTCGGCCCTTGCCAGAGTTCGCCCGCAGTTTCCCACCCGGGTGGGACGGGAAAGACCTTCGGCAGCGATTGATTGATCTAAGGTTCTTGCAGAAGGACCTCGCCAAGGCGCTTTCCAAGAAACTCAATTACTTCGTAAGTGCAGGTTCGATCAGTCATTGGAGCCTTGGCAAAGGAAAATTTCCTGAATGGTCCTTGGAACCCATCCAGGAGATTCTGCGCACCTGGGACCCAGCAACCAATCCGAAATTCCGCATTGGCAGCAGGTCCCCCGAGGCATAAGGACCGGCCCCATTGGCGAAGCGCCGAAAGGGAGGTAGAATGGACTCAGCCAAGGGTTGGCGACTCGCGGGTCGCTCGGCTTGGTGAAGTTGCTTGGTGCCAAACCGTTTCTGCACAGAAACCCCAGCCCCTGACCAAAGCTGCAACTTCCTTGTTCCAACATCGGCTGATTTCCCTATTCAACCAGTCATTTCCAGCAACATCAGCCAACATCAATCAAACTCTAGAACTTGCCCTGTTTTGATGCACTTGCTATGTTTTTCAACCCGTCGGGGCGTGGCGCAGCCTGGTAGCGCATCTGCTTTGGGAGCAGAGGGTCGAAGGTTCGAATCCTTTCGCCCCGACCAATTAGAATCAGCAACTTAGAGACGAAAAGGACCGGAGGAATCCGGTCCTTTTGGGTGCCTTGACACTCCTGTGACACTTTTGGGCGAGGGAAACGGCCACGCACAGGGGATGACAACCTCGGGACGGAGCGGCGGCCACCTCTTCGGTGACACAGGGGGATAGGTGATTGGCGAGGGGCTCCTAACCCCTAGGTCTGCGGCTCGAGTCCGCCTCCAGCCACCAATGAATGCAATACTTAGCGTCACTCCTCGGAGTGGCGCTATTTGCTGAATATACATCCGGTCAACAAACGGCCAAGGGGCAAGCTCCTTTTGGCGCCCCTTCCCCTTACGGAAGGCGTTGTTCGGCGATTCTCAATCGGCTTCCTCCATCCTGGGCAATATCCGAGCTAGGCAGGCGGAAGGCTAGGTTCCGGTCGCGGTTCCCACGTTCCCACCGACTCGTTCGTCCTGGGAACCTCGCACCTGCTTGATTTAAAAGCTGGTTCCACCGTGTTCCCACGGTTCCCTTCAAAATTTCAGAAACACGGATACCCCTCCCGCGATTCCGGGTTTGTCACCTGAGGCGGCCCCCACGCAACCCATTTGAACACCCTGCCCCTGGCAAGCCCGCCAGGGGTTTCTTCATCAGGAAAGCCGAAGGTTGCCACGTCACCTGTCCAGCGAATCCCCCCTACTGCCCGAGTAAGCACACTGGCTTGAGAACCTGCGGGTAGGTGACCAGGTCAATCGCTGGTTGGCCGGAGTGGTCCCCATGCTCCAAAACCTTCGCACATACCAGTTCCTGAACCGGGAAAGGATCATGGCCCCCGCCCTGCCGGAGGTCATGTTGGGGTTCCGGAGCTTCATGGTCCCCATCCACCGGGCCCTTGTTGAGGGCAATCCCATCGATCTGATTTGGAACCTGAAAATCCGCACTTGGATCTGAAATCTGAGGCCCTGGTTGGGCGTTCTGGACCCTTTCAAGGAAGGGAGTAAATAGCTGTTGTTCTCCAGTTCAAGCGCCGGCCTCCTCGAGCTTCCCTTCGGAGGCGGGTTGCTTGGCCTCGGACGTTTCACCCAGCTTGGGGTTTCGGCCATCCAGGGCCGCTGCGATCCAGTTCGCGGTTGCCTGGCTCGCCTCGCCCCAAGCTCCGCCACTCAGGTGGCTCTGAATTGCCCGCTGATGGGATGAAAAAAATCCCGGTGGAGTCCATCCGGAACCTGGGGCACATCCGTTCTTCATACAGAACGCCCGCGGTGGATACCGCGATCGCCAAAGGCCGGGAAGACCCGGTTCTGGGCCATTCAATCCACGTCTTTTCATCGGAGAAAACCATGTTGAAGCCCCTCCTCGGAGGCCTTGCCTTGGGTTTGCTCGCCATTGGCATTGCCTGCAGCAGCAATGA
>Ga0316217_10001595_pt1 | contig 29103 bp, 40 predicted proteins | sample 1anoAmetaG_FD_203633 | JGI IMG/M metagenome (GOLD analysis project Ga0316217, IMG submission 203633) | Freshwater microbial communities from Trout Bog Lake, Wisconsin, USA - 1anoA | ecosystem: Environmental > Aquatic > Freshwater > Lake > Hypolimnion/Profundal zone | place: USA: Wisconsin... | reverse complement strand
TGAAAATACAATCAATACTTTACTATATTCGTCCATATTGCCGCTCGGTTGTAGCTCTCCAAATACAATATTCACGCCACTTACGAGAATAACAATTTTGATTTTTTGGCTCCTAGTGAGTGCTATTGATCGTTTAGATCACCCTTAGTACGCAAATTTCTCAACTCCTGATCAAAGTACCTAACTCGAATGATGATTTTTATTTAGATTAATTTTACTTTTACTTAGGTTTGTTTGATCTCGATTTTTTTTTATTTGTCAACAAAGCAATCTGAATTCAATCAAGCTTGTAACTTTTTGTAGCATGGCAGTGAGCAAGCAAACTTCTGCACATTTTTGAGCTTATACCTGCTCTAGTTGCCGCAGCTGCTGCAGAGCTCCTTCATCTTCAGGTCCGGAGTGGTCGTCATGGAATCGGGGAACAGCTTAGTGTTGTGCACCATGATGGTCTTGCCGCTGTCTTTAATCACAGTTATAATTTTGGGCACGTTACCTAAAGTTTTGAACACCTTCTGCTCTCGCTCCATTACCTACTTTATCTCTTTCTCTTCCCTCATGCGCAGCTTGCGTCCGGTCTCATTGAGGATCTTGTCCAAGGTGGCCTTTTCCTGGGCCTCGGTTTGCTTCTTTAGGTACTGCTTCCTTTTCCTTTCCTTCTCCTCCCTTCTGACGATTTCGTTGGCCTCGTCGAGCTGTTTGTCCTTGCGCGGCCTGCGGTCGGGCAGCTGAATCAGGTCCTTGATCTCTCCCTTCTGGCGTTTGGTCTTATTGTTGGTGTAGTTCCTGATCATGGAGGGGTTGGAGAGGGAGTCAAGGTCGATGTCCTCTTCTTCATCCTCGTCATCGATTCGATCGGAGTCGTAGTTGTCCTCCTCCTCAAACTCTTCAGGCTCGTCCTCGAGCATTTGCAAGGCGTTCTCCATTTCCTTCTGCTGGTCGTCCATGAGTCCCTCCTCCTCGTTCTCCATCATCTCATTCTAGATCTCCATATCGTTGGGGATGTTGTTGTCGTCATCTTCTCCTTCAGAGTTATCCTCATCTGACTCCTTTTTGGCAACCGCAACTGGTTGCGGTCTGGTGGATCTAGAAGGCGCGGTCTCCTTGCCTGGTTCTTCGGGCTTGTTCTCTTCGAGCCTGAGTTAGGGGATGTTGGCAGCTTCGGAGCGGGGGATGTAGGCCTGGAGCTGTGCGTAGTGTTCCTTTTCGAAGTAGAACCCGATGTTAATGGTGACTCTGGTCGACATCTATTAGCTATTTATAATTATGCGCCTCTGCTGCATCGATTCTACCATTCGCAGCCTATTCATTTGCACAACAACCTGGCAGATTGTCCTGCCCATCCTTCAGATTACCCTTTATCCTATGGAGGGCCCTCTGTCCTCTGGAGTGTCTTTGTCCTCAGCGGAGGGTGTCCTGTGCTGCAAGGCAAGAGTGAGGGTGGTTGGCAAGGGAAGAACATGGTTGTTGTAGTGAGAATAGTAAGTGGTTGCAAGATCAGTGGATGGACTCGAACTTGGGTCCCACGTTGTCGGTGACATCGAAGTAGGGCATCATGTAGTTGTAGCCCACACCTTTGGGGAAAATGAAGACCTCCTTCTCGTCGAGCTCCTTCCTTTCCTCGGTCCCTTCCGCAGCAATGTACTTGATGTTCTTGAGCCCGGCCGTGCCGTTGATTATCCGATGGATCAGGTCCTCGTTCTCCTTGAAGAACTCGTGCTTGAAGAGTTCGAGGGTGGACTCGTAGCCTATCCTTTCCTCGGGCCTCTCCTTGGTCAGCTTGCGGATCAGGTCTTTGACGGTGACCGACAGGTTCTTTTTGTCGAGCACTATGGGTCTGGTCTTCATCTCGACGATGTTCTTGGGGGTGATGCCCTCGAAGGGACTGGCCCCCAGCAGCAGTTCGTAGAGCAGGATGCCGAGACAGTAGAGGTCGATGGACTTGTTGTAGCCCTCCTTCTTGAGCATTTCGGGAGCCAGGTACTCGTAGCTGCCGCAGAGGCTGTTGAGTTTCTGGTTGGGCTCGATCCTGCAGGTGAAGCCGAAGTCGCAGATCTTGACGCGTTCGTTCTCGTCGATGAGTATGTTCTAGGGCTTGAGGTCTCGGTAGACCAGTCCCCGCTCGTGGAGGCTGGCGATGGCGAAGGCGATTTCAATCCAGATAGTGTACTTTTCGTAGAGTAGCAGGCGGCTGTGCTACTAGCTCTTCTTGTTGTGGTGGATGATGCTGAAGAGGTCTCCGAAGGGGCAGTAGTCGATGATGAAGAAGACGTACTTGGGGTCTTCGAACTGGTAGTAGAGTTTGACCTTGTACTTGAGGGAGGTCTGCAGGATTTCGAACTCGTTCTTGATCATCTCGAACTGCCCCTTCTCGCGGCACTCGGCCTTGTTGATGCGCTTCATGCAGAACAGCTGCCGGTCGTGCCTGCGCTCCACCAGGAAGATCTCAGAGTAGGTCCCTTCCCCCAGCTTCTTCACCACCTCGAACTGCTTCAACCCCATCGCCTAGTTCTCGCAGTCGATCAGGTTCTCGGAGTCGTAGTCGAAGACGGTGAGGGTGAGGGGACACTTGATGAGGCGCTTGAGTTTGAAGGCCTCGGCCTGGTCGATCTGGTCCTAGTCGTAGTAGAGCTGGTGGTGCTTGCTGAGGAGGAGGTCGAAGAAGTGGCTCTTGGGAGTGAGGGTGACTAGGCCCATGGCGTTGAGCTTGGTGGGGGGGATGTGGTGGTGGGTTTGCAGGTAGTTGAGGATGTTGGGAGTGGTGATTGCGGGCAGCTGCGTGACGCTCACTGCGATGCTGCCTCTGGGTATTTCCACTGCGTTCTGGTAAGGGTTGATCAGAGTGATTAACATTCAAACCCCCTCCAACTTACTATTTACCATTATAACCAACTGCTGCCATTAACCAACAATTATCATCATAACTAACTGTTACCACAACCAGCCGTTATCATATTAACCACCTGCAACCACCAAGCAACACCTGCATTCACGACCCAACCCTAGCTTGCATTCACTCACTCAACTCTGGCACTCACCCACTCAAGCTGAGATCTACTCACAGACTGGACCCTCAACCCAGCCATTGACTCACTCAAGGCCTCAATTCCCAAACATATCATCTATATTGCATGATTACAACAATGGGTAATGGGTGGAGGTGGGAAAAGAAGTAAATTCAATGGTTAAATATATTAACCCACTCAATAAATATATTTCCGCAAATTGATGTAGGCCAAAGACAGCGAGTAATCCGACAACGAGGGCTTCGTCCCCAACCACATCAAAATCCACTCCCAGAGTGTTGCCGGCCAAGAGCTGCAGCAAACCAAAAGCAAAGGTTTCGAAGCGCATTACATCCTCGGGGAGGGACTGCTCAGGTAAATCTAGGACTAGCCAGAAAAGAGCCCATTGAAGCAATCCAGCCCTACTCCAGCATCAGCACCGCACCCATAAGCACCACAACCACCACAACACATCACTCTGCCAACAACACGACATATCATAGTACGAACACCACAGCCTATCACTAAGGGAAAGGGAACACGACCAGTGACTGCGGGCTTGAGTTGCCCACTGCAAGTCAACTCTATAACAATACCAACCACTACAGCTTGGTCTATTCGAGGACCAAGTAGCCCTTCGGCCACGGAGACCGTTCCGCCTTCTGTACTCAACTCCTCACGAAGCCCACCAGGTCAAGCTTGGCTGCTGCGATAGCGACAACGACGACAGCTTCAGAGTGCTGAAGGAATGGGACTAGAAGTGCTTGGGGTAGGAGGGCAGCGGGGAGGGCCTGCTGTTGGACTCCCTGTTCGAGGGCGGCAACCTGCGGTGTGCGTTTAAGGAGAAGAAGAGCGCCAACAGCTATGTGCTGTTCATGCAGGACGATACCAACACTTACGGCTACAACCAGTGGTTCTACTTCTCCATCCGCAGGGCCCAACCCCACACCACATACACCTTTAAGATCCCCAACTTCGTACCCATCCCACCATCCAGAAAAAACCATACTCCTTTTTCGCCCAAGGGCTCCAGCCCCTCGTCTTCTCACTCTAGAAACATAGGAACTAGGGTCAGGGGTGGTACCGGGACGGCACTGGCATTCGCTACTCTCCTTCCAGCTTCAGGTAGTAGGCCAGTTCTCCCTACTACACTCTCGAATTCAGTCTGTAGTTTGAATACAGCAACGACTACATAACTCTATCGCCCAGTCCCCCCTACAGCTACACCAAACTCATAACGACCCTGCACAGTCTGGAGGCAGTTGCCGCCAGCAACCAAGTAAGCTGGAAGCTGAAATCAATCAGCCACTCCATCGCTCGTAACTAAGTGCCCTACCTGCTCATTTCCAGCAAACCCATATAGAACAAACAGAAGAAGGAGAACAAACAGAACAAAGAGAAGAGAGAGAAGGAGAAGGCGAAGAGGAAGATCTTGCTTTTGGCGAGGCAGCACCCCGGCGAAGTGTGGTCCTCTTTCTTGGTAGAAGAAATCATCAGGCAGCTGGCTCAGCAGCAGACTGCTTAGGCCAGGTGGCTGCTCTCGAACTTCGATTTCCACATCTTCCCCATGCTCAACGTGGACGGCGTCATCTACGGCAACTTCAGGTGCGACCTCGCGGGCAACGACCTCAACAGGACCTGGAAGTCCCCCTCCATCCACGCCCAACCCCAAATCCACACAATCAGAAAGGAGATACAGAGACTCTCTGAGCACGGCCCAATCTAGATGACTCTGGACCTGCATACGCACAGCAGAGATCACGGGGTGTTTGCCTTCTGCTGCGTGGATACGAAGGAGTGCCGTGAACTGCCCTCGCTGCTGTCCAAGAGTCTGCCCTTTTTCCGGCTCGCAGCCTGCACCTTCGGAATCGCCGGGGAAAAGCAATACACAGCTCGCGCCTCAGTCTTCGAAATGACCAACAACGCGAATAGTTTGACTGTTGAGCTGTCAGCCTGTGGCTACAGACCACCAGGCAGAAAGCACTTGGTCCCTTACACTCCCAAACACATCAAAACCATTGCCACCAGCATACTCAAGACCTACTTCGCCTACAAGCACAACCTAGAACCCACCAGAGAAGTAGTAGATTACGATACCCACTATCTAACAGGTGAGAGTGAGGTTGCAAGTGAGGGTGGGTGGGATGTCAGCCAGGTAGACATGCCAGTCGAGGGGTCAGACTCGGAACCAGAGGCCGATGAGATAGCCTAGGAGGTCAAGATGAAGAGCGTCTACCCCCAGCGGTTTATCCAAGACATCCAGTACAGCAAACTCAAGAAGCTATCCAAGACTCACCCCAAGAACTACAAGAAACTCAACAAGGAGCCAAGCACAGCCAACTACTAAACCAAGCTGCCCAGGAAACTCAAAAGCACCACCACCGAGGTCAGGGAGGACAAACCCACCAAAACCCCACTCGCCTTCCAGCCACTCACCAGCTTCGTCAAAGACGACCAACCCCAACCACCCCGCAGCAAGCACACCTCCTACAACCCCAAGCACCCACCCAACACCAAGCCACCCAATCCGCCCGCTGACAGTCCCAAGAAACCTTAAAACGAACGGCCAGCCAAGCCTCTCAACCTGATTGAGTTCTCGCTCAAAAAGCTGCCCATCTTTCCCCAGGAAAAGGTTTTTCAGCCCAATACCCACGTCCTGCTGAATGAGCCTCCCGTTATCAATGGGTTCAGCCACGCCAAGAAATAGTAAAGATTGGACAAAACCTACTCCACTTACGAGACAGTTTGCAGACCGCGGGTGCGGACGCAGAGCAGGAAGCTGGGGTTCGAGAGAGACAGTTCGCGGGTGGAGCAGTAGCTGCCGTTCCTGTGCATCATGTCGGAGACGAAGAAGCAGGTGCAGCTGGACAGGGGGAGGGAGAAGAAGGAGTAGCGGTGGGTGTAGAGAAGGGGCGAGCCGAAGTACCTGATCAATGGGCACTGTGCGGACGAAATCAAGGTGCTGAGGTTCAGAGACAAGCAGAGGCAGGTGTAGTTGTTTACCAAGATCGGGCTGGACAACTACACGCGCTATGCCGAAAACGCCTTCCTCCGCAAGTCCTGACAAACACGACACCACTCATCCTTTTCCACCTGTACTTGCACTCCCTTATTAAGACAGTAGCAGCCATTGCCTACACTTTATTACTTATTCATATGATTCAACCAGAATCAAAGGTTGGTTTGCATCCAAAGATGTTCCAAGGTGTCCAAGGGTCGAATTTAAGTATTGAATTTTAAGATTTCGACTGTGCAGAGTTGTCTGTTGTTAAGGCTTGATCAAGGGATTTGTTGAGTAGTTGATGGGTAGATTGAGTAGATTATGGTTTGGTTTTGGAGGTGGTTTGAATAATTGGATAGTGAATGATATTAGACCGCAACAAGAACAAGCTCAGGATCGAAATTAACAAAGCCCTGCAGACCGTCACCAACATCGTCAAGCCCACCTCCGAAGTCAAGTCCCTCCTCGAACACTCCCAGAAAGACCTCAACTTCTAGAAGCACGACAAACTCCACTGTACCCCACCCTGACTCAGAAACCCTGCTCGACCAGGAAGACGGCAGGGAGTTCATCAGCTCCTAGTTCGCCAGGTAGCCCAAGTCCAGCAACTACCGCTCCCCCTACACCAACAAATACTACCCCCACCACCAGGAAGACGCCCCCATGCTCACCCCCATGCTGCGGGACATCGAGGAGAAGGGCAACCTGCTGTTCTCAGAGTACGCCAAACTATACTACGGCGAGGAGGGCTGCATCTCCAACTTCTATGTTTTTGAGAGCGAGGAGGGACTCAACTTCGCCTTCTACATCCGCAAAGGTACTCCTCACCCCATGCAGTCTACAAGGACCCCGAGTGCTTCGGGATCTGGTGCTCGTCCAACACCGTCGAAATCAGGGGCGACCCTCAGAAAAGCTCCAACTACAAGCTCCAGACCAGCATCATCTACGAGTTCAACGTCCTGGACGAGAAGACCAATGAACTGGTCGAGATCTACGGGTCGACCAAGAGAAACGTAGTGGGTGGGTTATTAAGAGAGTGGAGTCGAAGAGGTGGACCCCGGAGTACGAGATCGAGGAGTTTCACCTCCTCATGAGCGGCAAACTCATCGAGGAGGTAGAGACCCAGCTCCGGCAGCAGCTCGAGAGCGTGTTCGTGCGCAAGACCAAGGAGATCATCTTCAAGACCCGCTTCATCGACTCCAAGGAGGAGGAGAACAACAGGGTGCGGCTCGGCAGGGAACTGGTGCGGATAAGGAGCGAGAGCGCAAGGGTCATCGACTCCTGATAGTGTGGCCTATTAACTGCCTATTAGTTCAATAACTATCTACTACCTGATTGTTAGTTGTTGGTTAAGCCATAATTATAACTAATAGGTAGTTGTTAATTGTGTGGTCAAAACCATCATTACTTGCGTCTTTAGTTCTCCTTCTTCTCCCTTCCTTGCTTCTTTCCCTTCTTCTTGCCCTCAGCCTTAGTTTTCTGCACCTCTTAAATCTAGACTTCTCTCTCCTCATCTTTTTCCAAAGGGGTTATCTATCTCATGGAGTGCGTAATTTCTTGCTTTTCTTCACTTTTATCCTGAAAATACGCTTTCTGGGACAGTTTGCTCGGGTGGGTTGTGAGTTCCGTCTGCGACATTCCACTTTCCTCAAACTCCTGTTTGGACCCCTCCCGCCCTACACTCAACTCATCGCTTGGATTTTCGTTTACATTATCACTTACAATCTAGGAAAGCTCCTTCTTCTGACCCTACTCTCTCTTTTCGTTCATAAGAACTGCCTCTTTTTCGGGTCTCTCACTTGCGAACCGCTTAAAGTGGACTGACTTGGTGCTCTCAGAGCGAGAAAGTTTGAGCTGTTATTAGATTTTGGGCAGGCCAGAGAGCGACTCAATCTACTTAAAGTTTTTAACGTAGTTTTACTGAAGTTCGAGCTTGGCTTACTAGGTCTGTTCGAGTAGCTGCTTCTTGGGGATGACCTGCTGGTTCACCAACTCGCGGGCCAGTACGTCTATCGCCTCAGTCACCTCACTGTCCTAGATGCTGTACTTCTTGCTCAGCTGGGTCTTGAGAAACAGCGAGGCAGCCGCCACCAGCTCTCGGTACTCCACCTGGATTTTGCTGCGGGTTCGCTCGAACTCGTTTTATCTGAAATTATTCTTAATCTTCTAGATCTAGTCCAGGACGTAACTCCCCCTCAGTTGGTTCCTCCAAATGTAGTCTTTAGAGAATGGTTTTAGAAGACTCATCCTGTAGTAGTTGAGGAGGTAGGCCAGGGCGAAAAGCAGTCTGAGCCCGAGTGACACAGCTATCAGGCAGGTCGAGCCCAAGATGAGTAGTTTCCTAGGGTACTCGAAAGAAGTCACCTTTACCAGAACGTAGCCAGCCACGATGTTGCTAAACAGATACTTCAGCACAAAGATGTACTTCTTCTTTTACCACTCCCGCTTCTTCCCCTCGCTCCCGTTGTCATCCAGCCCCTTCGTCCCCCACGACAAGTCGTCTATCCTACAGAACGCGAACACTTGCAGAAAGTTGAGGTAGGTGGGGAAGTAGTAAACGTACGAAAGCACTGAGTTGAGCATTTCGATGTATTTGTTGAAGCTAAAAGTCCACAGAACGGGCACTAGGTGTCCAAAGATAATGAAAACTACCAACGCTCTAAAGTATGCAAAAGGAATACCAAATCCCTATGCTCCCGGCCCCTCTTCGGTCTGCATGATGATGTTGGCTGTGTTGACCGCAAAGAGTGAAGCAGTGGCGACGCCATAGATTCCTAGGAGGGTGGAAGAGAGGTAATAGAGTTTTTTGAACCTGGCGTTGTTATTGTTGAGCAGGCTACTATAGAGCACGTTGGCCATGATCAGGCAAATGAAGACGAAACTCAGTATATCCGGGACTGAGCTTACGAAGGCTCTTGCGGTCAGCAGCAACGACTTATACTTGTTGTAGTCACAGAGCTAGTGGCTCAGTGGAAATTCAGGTATGACTGGGGCGATGTAGTACTCTATTGCGTACCGGAGTGTCAGGTTCATAGAGACGTAGAACAGAGAAACCTGCAGCCAGCTCGCCACCTGCATCACTATGTAGTAACAGAGCTGCAAGGAGAACAGGAAGGAAGGGCTTTCGTTCCAGTGACTGCGGACGTAGTTGAAAGCGAACCAAGAACCATTTATCCAGCGTCTGCGTTGGCCCAACAGCAAGGTCAGGGATGTGACTGGGTCAACCACTGATTCAGCGTCTGGCAGGTAGTCGAGAGTGTAGCCTAGAGTATGAATGCCCAAACACATGATGCGATCTTCGGCCAAGTACATATTCTAGTCTTCAAGGGAAAGGGTTTCCTTTTGGGAGTTGGGCACTGCAGTCTTCAGATACTTCTTCATCAAAGATACCTGTCCTTCTTAGTTGTCTTTCCCCTTTGATTGAATTAGTCTCTATCTTTAAGGCTCCGCGGGATTGCCAGCTTTGGGTTTGCTAGGCTTGTAGGGCACGCTTTTGAGAGTGCTCCACCTGTAGCCTGAAAAAGCCCCAGGCAGCACGTGGATGTAGCCGAAGAACGACTAAAACGGTTTGTCAATCATGTGCGCGAAGTTATACTCAAACTGCTGTGCCCTTTGGACGTTGAAGAAAACATCCATCCCTTTGGTCACAAAGTTCACTTCTTACTAGTCGTAACCATCATCTCTGTAGCCAAGGTCGTCTAAGGGGTTCTTGAGCTGGAGGCCCATATAGCCACACACTCCCCCGCACCTGGGGTTCTTCTACATGTGCTGCCACATTTTGAATATCGCGTCCTTGTGTGGCTTCACGCCGATGTCAGTCAGGATGCAGAACTAGGGGTCAAACAGTTTGCAGAAGCCCTCGAAGAATAAGAAGTGGGATGAGAGTTTGCCCTCGTTCTTGTGCTTGACACACAGAAACATATAGTTTTCGGACTTCTAGGCTGGGGCGTCGGCCGTAAGCATCGATACAGAGTTTTCATTGAGGTCAACCCTCGCACTCTTGTACTCTGGTCCTTCCAGTCTCACTGGGTACAGGATCGAATGGTCCAGCCGTGATTCAATGTATCTCTTGGCCTGCGCTTCGGTTTCATAGAGCGCATCAAATATAAGCTTCAGCCTAGTGCTGGGCCGCAACACCAACAACTCTTGGATCCTTTCTTGCTCCTCAAGGGGAATCTCGCTTTTCTTGCAGAACTGCAAGCAGAGTTGCTCGTAGGTCGTATAGGCCTAGGGAGGCAGGTCGGTGGTCTTGAGCAGTTTGAGCTTTTTGAGGGCCTAGATCTCTTGGAGCAGGTGCTTCTTGCGGAGGAACTAGTTGTACTGGTTCTAGAAGAGTGTGGGCTGGAGGTCGGCCAACTCCTGCTCGGTGAACACACTGAGGTTGCTGCGGACATTCTTGCGAGTGAAGTCCCAACCGTACTTCTTCTCCCTGAAGCCGTTTTTGATGTCGTACTTGTTGAAATAGGAGATCATGTTCTCGGTGTGGTCGGTTGAGTTGTTGACTTTCTCGATGCCGTCGAAAATGGCCACTATTATGATCTCGTGGGGCAGTATGCCAGCCTTGTCCATGAATGACCTGTAGCTGTCCTGGATGCCCTTGATGGTCTGCTTCAGCATGTGCTTCGGCTAGCTGTACACGCACACGCAGATCGCCAGCTTGATCCGCCGTTTCTAGGTGCTCTTGAACAGAGACAGCAACCCATGGCTCGCAGAATTGGCCTCCTAGGGCTTTGCCTGCAGCTACTTTCGGGAAAACCTTCTGCTGTGCTGGCTCGAAAGGGCCTCGAGGGTTATGGGCTGAATCTCCTCTTCCTCAAACTTGTCCGGGTTTTGCGAGTCGCGCCTGACCACCACCAACCCGTGCTCTGGATGCAGTTTGATTTCGGAAGGGGTCAGGAATACCTTGGGGAAGTAGTCTTGCCTCTAGAGCCGCCTTTAGTAACCCCTCTGCAACTCAATCTTCTCATAATCCCTCTGCGTCTCAATCTTAGCACTCATAGACATTATATAACACAATAAAAACACGAGTGTATCTGAACAAGCCGGCGGCGGTGCCTCCCCCAAAATTGGCTACTTTTGGAGTAGTTAATATTTTTGGTTCGATCTTGGGCAATATTATAGTTGTTGTAGTGATTATTGCGAATGTAATAAAGTCAGTTATATGCCTACTATCGTAATAAATCAGTTATATGCAGATGCCAGTTATTTGCAGACGTCAGCTATATGAAGATCTTTAAGTAGTCCCATTTTGAAGTATGAAAGGTGAATCGAGATGGCATGCTGGATCAATGGTTCAGCAACAAACTATTGATGATTCGGTGTTTGTAAATGCCTTCGCCTCTGGCCCAATCAATAAATTTACCCTCTTGTCGTGAATCCTAGTGGCTGACTCTAGATTTCTCAAAGGCCTGCATTCTCCCATCTGCCTACCCCTATAGTTTATCTGTTGTCTGTGATTGTTCTTCTCTGCTGCTGTATTCATCTAGGACTGCTCCAAGGGTTCTCACGTTGATTGCTATCTGGGCTGGACTATGCAAGCACAGCCAGTGGAATGATTGTGGGGTGAATGCCAGTATTGTTATAGATTTAATTTGAATGTAGCTTGACTGGATTACTCTGTATGACTACATGACTGTGTTCTCCAGGTCAGAGATCAAGTCCAAGATCAACAAGTTCTACGAGTCCTTCTACCCCCTCAAGTTCAAGAAGACCGGCAAGAAGACCTGCGAACTCAAACACATCAACCGGGTAGGGCTACTCGGCATAGTCGCCACCTACATCCAGCAGATCCTCTTCGCCCTCGAGGCCTACCTTGAGGCCTAGTAGTACCTGTGGCTCTATCCAGTTTCCTGTGCGAGGGCAAGATCAAGGAAGACGTGAAGCTTTCGCGGATGTTCGTGGAGATCGAGAAGAAAAACCTGGAGGTGTCGCTGTAGATCGAGAAGCTAGTGTACATCATAACGGAAGTCTCCAAGGTCTACAACAACGTCACTGAGGACAAGGTCAAGGAGAAGGGCTTCCTCGAGATCAAGATCATCTGCAGCCTCATCCGCCTCTTTGAGTTCTTCTACAGTCTAGACGGCATGAAGAAGGGGCTCAAGGCCGAGGGCTACGAGAAGATAGAGCACTGTCTGCAGCTGTTCTCCCAGAAGGTCTGCGAGAAGTCCAAGAACCACATCAAACTCTACCCCTAGATCGGCTAGATTCTGGTAGAGATCCTGAAGTTCTTCTACGCGGAGGAGAAGGAGTCTTTCAACTTCCACTCCCACCTCTCCGACGACAACCAGGGCAAGAAGAAGTCTTTCCCTGAGAGGGTCAAGAAGCTCATTGCCCTCATCCCCAACAAGCAGAAGAACATACTCGTCAACCTCAACGACGAGGGCTTCTACGACTACCTCACCAAGGCCGGCCAGTCCATCCCCCGCGAGCCCATCGAGAACTACTTCCGCTGCGAGGAGGAGATCAACTCCATCATCGCATAGGAGGAGAACTTCATCGAGTCCATCATGATCTCTGAGAAGTACCGCGGGAAGAGGGAGTGGAAGTAGAAGGTCATGGAGCAGTTGGTCAACCTGTCCGTCTAGAAGAAGATGACCCAGAACTCCAAACTGCTAGACTACAAGAACTTCAGGCTCAGCGAAGACTTCCCCCTCAACCTAGCCTGATAGCCAGTTATACCCTGATCAAGCTCTACTTATTTGCAACTCAACATCAATTATTTGTCACCTGGCCGGGTCTGATTGCCTACTGATATGCACCACCACAGCATTTTTATAGCAAATATACTATTCTAGTTCAGCAATCTCACCTATTCATAAGAGAACATCTAGCTGATTCCAGCTTTACTCGAAGTTATCACCATAAAATGCAAATCGGCGACCTTTGGGTTCAAGATACAATCTAAAACACAAACCTAGTTGGCCAATCCACAACTCTTCAAACACCCAACCCTACTTCCATCCATCCATCCATCCATCCATCCATCCATCCATCCATCCATCCATCATCCATAATAAGCAAGGCACTATTGGGTCGTTAAGTAGATAAAAAGAGAATCACTCAGTCGTAGATGGCGTATCTGCCTATTTTGGCCTAGTTGATGACCTCGTAGGCCTGGGTGGGACAGTGGGCCGCACTGAGCACGCCGAAGTTGCTGGTCTCGCAGTTGAAGTCAATGACATAGGTGAGGTAGATGGAGTCGCCGACAAGACCAGTGGTGTTCATGAAGTGGTTGGCAATTTCGTCACTGGAGAAGAGGGTGACCTAAGTGGAAGGGTGGTTACGATGATGGGCCCGATGAGGTTGAGGTTGCCTGTGAAGTTGTTGGAGAAGATGATCAAGATGTAGCACAGCAGCAGACTCAGCAGGATCACGAAGATCTTCATCAAAGCCACGTAGAAGTTGCCGATCATGTACAGCTACGGGAACGTGTGCTTGGCTGTCACACGGATGCGGCGGATTGAAGTGCTTGCCGGGCAGAACGGGTACCCATACATTATGGTGCCTAGGTGCGAGTATTTGCTTAGAGCTTAGAAGAGGAATTTGTGGCAACAGCAGAATAGGCGGTAGCAGTCCTGCGACTTCTACTCGCAGCTATTTAGCATGGGATTTATGAACTCTGGGAAGTAGGACAGAATCGAGCCGAATACTATCGTCCCCATATGTCTGAACGACAGTGCGATGCTTGGAAGCAAGTTCTACGTAAAGCCACTGTAGGACTACTCCGGGTACTTTTTGGAATTGTAGTACCAATGCAGCGAAATGGACTGGAACAGGAAATCTGAGTAGGACTTCAGAAACCCATGCGTCCAAACAGCCTCAATCAGGATCAGGTAGACCACAAAGAATCTATCCACGAGCTAATGCCCCTTCCTCTGAACCATTGCGAACCTGATGAACTGAATGTTGGCGAAATAGGCCGCCATGGTGATCCCTGAGAGCACTATGGACACTCCGAAAACATAGCAGTTGTCCCAGAAGCACAGTTTGGCCAACTTGAGAGACGCCACGATGAACTTGATCCTCTGCTGCTTCGACAGGATCACTACCAGCGAGATCACAAAGCCCACGATGAACCCCACTCCGCAGACCAGCGTCAAGAAGGAGTACTTGTTGATGTAGGACTTCTGTATCTCGGGATCCAGGAAGGGCAGACGGTTTCCGAAGAAGCGGTAGAGGAAGCCGCAGCCGAGTACTAGCATTAAGAGCAAGCAGAGAGGGATGTAGAGGTAGGCCGAAATCTCGGGTAGCACGTAGGTCGTGACCACCATCAAGATGCAGATTGCCGTTGCAACTCCCAAACCGATCAGAATATCCGGAATCACCTGCTACGTAGAGAGGTAGGGCAAGTCCTGTCCCTTGGCCTTGAGCAACTTCTACACCTGGGCCTCGGTGAGATGGTCGGCCGAGTTGGCCAGTAGGGCCAGCGACACCACCGCAGCCAGCAGCAGGAAGTAGAGCAGGCAGCAGAACCAATCGGTGCATCTTCTTTAGCGGATGGGGCCGTCTCGACATTGCACTTGCAGCTGGATTTCTCTCTCGTCTTAATGCATCATCAAATTCAAAATAATTTCAATCCACTATTCCATCAAGCAGAGCCAACTGCAATAATTGCATCATACACAATCATTTGAATTTATAGCCTGATGTTTGTTTAATGGCTTATGGAAAAGGGATAGATTGGGAGTTTTTAATGGAGGATTAGATGACTATTAGGTTGAATGAGAAATTTAATAAATAAAAATAAAACAAATTTTGAAGAAAACTGTTAAAATGGGTAAAAATGCAGATGAATTGGATGAAAAATAGGTTAAATAATTGTTGATAGTTAAGAAAGAGATCTAATGTTAAAAGTACAAAAAATCATTCGGTTTTTCAGTTCATCATTATCCATTCCCATCGTGGATATCAAAAATTTCCTCACTGAATCTGGAAACTACACTCAAGACTGTAAGACCATTGCGAAAGCCCTTTAAACATATGGGTGCTTGATCATCAAGGATCCTAGAGTCAACATCTAACAGAACAATAAGTTCCTAGATTTGATGGAGAGGTTCTTCGAGAAACGCTCAAAGTAGTTTTATGCTGGTCGGCCTGTCCCTGACATCTTTCCTGAGTACGATTTTCAGGTAGGAGCCACTCCTGAGTACACCGAAAAAGCAAGATAACACACCTAGATTTTGACGAAATACTCCAAATAGAATTCAGCACAAACCCCTCAGCCTCCACCTTTTGATGCCAAATGGAGATACTTTTACAACATTGGAGATGTTATGGAAGACATCGCTCAAAACCAGATCCCGAAAGATTTCCCTTAGTTTAAAGATACTGTCTAAGCCTGGGGACAACATATGTTTGACGGCTGCAACACTGTGGCAGAGATGGCCGCAATCGGGTTGGGATTTGAAAGGACGACCTTCAGCTAGCTGATGAAAAGAGGCCCTCACAAGCTGGCACCCACGGGAAGTGACCTCACCAGATACGATGTGGGAACTGTTTTCGCTGGGTTCCATTATGACTTCAATTTCTTAACCATCCATGGTAAATCCAGATACCCAGGGTTGTTTGCCTGGCTGAGGACTGGATAGAAGTTTTCTGTCTCTGTACCATAAGGTCACTTGCTTTTGCAATCTGGAAAACAGTTCTAATGGGTCACTGGAGGCCACATTAGCTCTGGCTTCCACTAAGTTATTTACACGCCTGAAGTCTAAGTCAAAAAGAAAGAAGCAATTAAAAACGGAAAAATTCCTTGGAGAATTTCCTCAACCTTGTTTTCACACATCCGCGGAGATGTGACTTTGCAGCCGTTCGGAAAATTCGCGAATCTGGAGAGTGCGAAGAAATACCCACCTATCTTGGCTTCAAAGCACGCTGAGTAATAGCTGGCAGCCATAAGTCTAAAGAGAAGCTGATTTGTGAGATTTTAGGAATAAAATAATGAATAAATAATAAAAATAGCGTTTAATTTGTTTTTTTTACCATAATTATTACCATAACTCCCGATGGCCAAGGACAAAAACCACTCATCCAAAAACCAGAACCACAAAAACCATCAAAACGGAATCAAAAAGCCCCGCAGGCAAAAGTACGCCTCCCTCAAAGGAGTTAACCAACGTTTCCTTAGAAACAGAAGACGCGCAGTTCGCAATGATCCCAACATTAAACGCAACCGTGCCCTCGAAAAGAAAGTCGTTGCTTACAGAGCGAAGAACCAGGCGTGATTGAGATCAATTATTTAACACCTATTCAAGACCCTAATTAACTCTACTACTGATCAGCCCTTTGCTTCAATGCGAAAAATCTCAACCCAGTTTGCACTCCCATTGAGAATAGTGAGTGGAGTGGCCTTTTGCTTAATGTGAATGAGATCCCACATCTTATGATGAAGTCACTACTATCAAAAATGCTGTATGTATTGTGGTGCTGAATATGCGATAAACTGATGATTTTGACAAATGTGTGGAAAAAGCAAAAAAGAAACAGTACAAATATGTAAAAAGAAAGATCTTTATGAAGAGCCTTCACAAAGAAAACACTTCTTTTGATCCATATGGACAGACGGACTGGCAGGAAGCATGAATTCACCATAAATGAGTAGAATTATAGACTTGATGATTCAATCTTCTTGATTATGATTTGCCCAAAAAACAAATTAAATCATTTCTTTCACTTCGCCATCTTCTTGTACTTGATGAACAGCTTCGACAGCAACTAAAACTCCCTTTAATAGTGCTTCCGGTATTCGACAATCTGACTTTTTATAGCATGGATTATGTTGCACCTCTTGCATCCCTCGCACTAGGCAACACTTTGCAACTGGCTACTAATGCTGTTTTCGATGGACTTCAGCTCCTTGTACTGTATAACCAATAATTTACCCTGCCCTCGATATTCTTTTCTCTATCGCTTAGAAAATCACCGCAGCTTGAGAGGGAAGAGGAGTTGGAAAGATATGATTTTAGTTGAGACTTTCCTTACTTTTCCTTCAGCAGTTAATGCTGCAGTTCCATACACTTAGCACTAAGTTTGCTCTTCTCTGCAGCCAACTCAGCTATTTTTTGTTCACTTTGTATGATCTTTTGTTCCAGCCTTCGTTACAAGATGGGTACGCTTCGACCTTGTTCTCACAGAGGTCGCATTTGTCCCTTTTCTTTCTGAAGTTGCTCTCTCTGGACAATAACTCGAAACGGAAGTCGGCCTTATGCTGCAATTCAGTGATTTTTTGGTAGTCAGTAAAGATTTGCTCAGTCAAGGCAATCGTCCTTTCACTACACACCTCCTTTATCTCCTGGACTGCCTCCATTATATGGCTTTTTGTCTTACGATCTCCCGTGTATTTGCTTTTCCTCTTCAAGGCACCTTTCCGTTCAGCAGATTTGAAGGAAGACTAGTCCTCAGCAGTAAATGAGTTGAAGGTGCTGGCCTAGGTTGTGCATAGATCTGTGAGTTCCTTCTGGTCTGAAGTAGCTTACATCTTTTCCAGCAGGATTGCAGTTTTGGCCATGAGCTCGGCTTCCCGCACTGCTAGTTTTTCACAAGCGTACTTTATGTAGGAGCTGCAGAGGGAATATTGAATATCTTATAATGCGTGCTTTTATTGGGCGCAATCTTAATTTATACTTTCGCCTAAGCTATTCATGCTCTATCGATTATAAAAACATCCTAAAAAAAAGTAGCTCCCATCCAAACCATGCCCTTTCCCCCAAATATCCACCTCTTTGCCTCGCTAACTACCCCTAAAACCCAATCACTAACAGCTTAACGCACTAATTGTCATACAACCCAACAGTAAGTCGCTAAAGGCCTAGTTTTTAGTTTCACTTCTGTCTCTAAACTGTAGAAAAACCAGTAAATAGACAGGTTTGCCGATTCGATTGCGCTAAGACTGAAGGCTTGTGCTCTCTATAGTTTATATTATCAGTTATTATGATAAACCTTTACAAGCAAAGCGAGCTGCGCAGCAAAAACAAGTCTCTATTCCCCATAAACAAATCGCATACGGCCAGCATGAATCTCAGGGTCTCCACAGACCTACCCCTTGAAACCATGCAAAGAGACCATCTCAAGAATTCATATCGCCAGCTATAGGACTAAAGCAAGTCCCGCTCCCAGCACAAATACAAAAAGTCACTGGTCCTTCAGGAAAACATGGTCCAACTGGCCAAAAAGAACAGTGAGTTCTACTGTCCCAAGAACAAAGACATCGGCATGTCCACTGAGAGGTTCAGCAAGGAGAAGATCCACAAGAGGAGTGTGGACTATGGAGTCACTCGCACCAAGATTTAAGGAGATTAGCCCAAACTCAAGGTTTAGGGTGGGATTGTCGAAGTAAACGCTGATGAACTGAAGCAGATAGTCAACAAACTAAAGCAGCTGAGAAGCTAGAAGTAAAACCTGAAGAAGGAGTTGGCTGTGTTCAAGCGTGAGACTAAGAAAAGTGCTTCAGACAACCCTGTTTTCAAGGCCTTGGCTTGATCCATCTAGTCTCATCATTTTTGCCCATTCAATTCCAGCTAAACCACTTCACCCACCCTCCTCACACCCCACTCACAACATTATTCATGAGCAGCAGCCCAAGCCAAGTCGGCTGGAGAGTGGGCCTAAGTTAGTTTAGGATTGTCCGAGCTATTTTATTAATAGCAGCTATGTATTGTTCCAAAAAGCACAATATAATTATAATGTAGGGTTTTAAAAACAGAGAAAAAGGTCCCTTCCTCAGACTCACAACCAATACCTGGTACAAGGATTCGCACTCTCTCTACGACTACGAATCCAACAAACTCACGGAAACCAAAGTCGACTACAATATTAACACCAAGTGGCTCAACATCTACCGCAAGAAGAACAGTAAACCACCCTCTACTCAGGCTCAGAAATCGAAGTAGTGGACCCCAGCTCAAAGTCCACCAACAAACCCGAGGATTTCGAGTTCATAGCTCAGTGCTAGCTGTAGCCGTTGAAGCCATTCGGAGTGAAAGTGGCCATCATCAGCTCTGCAGCCTACAAGGACAAGACCAAGGAAGGCAGCAACGAGAAGCAGAAGACCAACGAGTCCGTAGACAGCATCAACCAGAAGGAGGAAGACCCCTACTACATCGTCAGCAGGAACATGGGGCAGAACAACTTCCAAACTGGCTACCAGCTACGTACACTTTACCCCACTCAGTCCCAGGCATGACCATCAAATTGGGCAGAATCGAGTACTTCGTGACCTAGTACTTTGATGGGGTCACCAAGACAGTCAAGTCTATGTCAAGAGCTCGTTCTTACTTCAACGATAACGTCCTCAAGTGCTAGCCTCTGCCCGCTTAAAACAAAAATGCTTGCAAAATTTGCTTGGATGACCTTGAATCCGACGATAACTTCCTCTTCAACCCCTGCAAGTGCCATGGCTCCTGTGGGACTGTGCACTACAGCTGCTTGGCATAGTGGATTAGGGTGAAGGTGAAGAAGGAGATTGTCGGGGGCACTCAACACTACAACTTTACTAAATTCTAGTGCGAAGTCTGCAAAAGCTAGTTGCCGGGCTACATCTAGATGAAGGCTGAAGACGGCAAGATCTACAATAAGGAGCTGATAACCCTTGACAGGCCGCAGGGGACCTACCTGATCTTCTAGGGAGCCTGTGAGAAGGAGAAAAGCATCATGGTGATCCAAAACACTCCGGAGGGGGGAATCAAACTGGGCAGAGGGCATGAGTGCGAAATCAGGATCACTGACATTTCTGTCTCCAGGAAGCATGCCTACATCAAGGTCCAAAACAATGAGTTTTTCATCTTGGACAACAACTCCAAATTCGGGACACTGGTGCGGGACTAGAACATGGAGTTTTGTATCAAAAAGTAGTACGAACGCAAGTCAATCCAAATCGGACGCAGCATTCTTTAGTTCCAGGTGGTCAAGTGATAGCCAAAGACTAACTTAATTTGCATAATTGTGTCTATGACTGACTCCTAGATTGTCCAGTTTTTGTGTTTGGCGGCTGAGTTGGTTTGAAGGTTATTGGATTCCAGCTTAGACAGTGGCACATTTTGGCCTGTTGACTATTCCAGGAGTCTAAATAACACTTAAGCTGTCTTCCTGGTGGTTTTCTGTAGGCTTGAGTGTTTGCTTTTCAAAAGTTGTGTGCATAATTTCCTAAGCTCCCAAAAGATAATTAGCTCAGTTGAGAATCTATTAAAACTCTCTCTAATACTTATATTTCATACTTATTATGGCCTAGTTGTAGATAAGCTTCCAAGCTAAAAAAATAAGAACCAAAATCTTCGAAAATTGGCCATAGTTTCAGAGCTAAGTCTTTAAAATCTACCCCAAACTACGCCAGTACAAAAAGTGGGGATTCAAATATTTGGATGATAATCAAGATGAGCTCACAGTCTAGCTATAAGAAGATTACACCCTTTTCGTCTAGGAAACTGCAAGTAGGACTGACTACCCCATCAAAGTCACCATTGAAACCGAAGGTCCATAGCTTAACAACTCACAGATTGGCCAGGAGTAAAAACAGCAATAGAAGGAAAAGAGCGCGAATCAGGAAGATAAACGCTCAGACAGAGAGTTAGATGAACAGGCCTAAAAAGAAGGAGCTAGTTAGCAGAGATCTTATCAGATTCCTAGAAATGCTTAGACTTCCAATAGCGTGGAAAAATTTGTCTCTCTTTCTTAAAACCACAAAGGAGATTCGAAGCAACTGATTGAAAGTTCAATAAGCCATAACTAATCCAAAATCTAAGCCTAATCCAGCCAAATCCAAAAAGGCGCCAAAGCCTAGGCGACCAAAGTTTAGATCCCTCAAAAGAGCTAGTTATTAGAATAGTCAAGAGAAACGAAAGAGCTAATCAAAAGCTAGTAAAAAGCCGGCTACGTCTAGTAATCTCATGTTCTGACATATGACCCTGAGCTATAATAGCTAGATATTCCCAGCATATCTAAAGTTGACTAAGCAGAAAGAGAGAAATTTTTAATCAACAAAAAAGAATAAATTATCAGGCAAGAGAAGTCTTCAGAGAACAATGTTGATCAATTTGCGAATAGGAAGCAATAGGAGCAAGAGTCAGAAGAATAGGAGGAGGAGGAAGATGAAGAATAATAGGAGGAGGAAGAAGAAGAAGAGTAACAGGAAGAAGAGTAACAGGAAGAGGAGGAAAACAAATATTAACAATAAGACAAAGGAAAGATGGAAAAGTATCAGCAAGCTGCCTAACAGAAAGAACAGAAAGTTGAAGCCAGTCAGATCGTAAAAAATAAAGAAAGCAAATAAGACTAGCTGGAATAGCACCAGGATCAGGCTGCCACGAAAAAATTCAACCCGAATGAGTTCGCAGGGGACATAGCAGTCAATAGGCGCAGTTCAGAATAGAGTCCAGCTTAGCATAGTTAGTCATCGAATTTAGATTAGGATGAAGATCTGCCAGATGAATAGAGCTAGAGTTCAGATAACATTCAGATTCCCGTGGTTGGACAAAGAAGAGAGTAGGCGAACGATAACTCCAACAGATAATTCAACAAGAGCTCAGAATAGAACTATGCCTCATACAACAGGTAATCCAACTAAGAAGGATCATTGGTGCGCAATAAATAAGAAATACGATCAAAGCAGAGGCAATAAGAGTTGCAGAGACAGCAACAATTATTCATGCAAAATTCGGAATAACTTGAGCTCTAATAAAGTACTTTTATCGATATAAAGTCATTAATTAGCCAAAAATAGACATCGGCTTCCAGTAGGCAGTAAACTAAGAGTCCTCCACTCGTAATAAAACCATTTCGGAGTAGTAATTGAACAAGTATCGTGCCCTGCAGGCCGAATTCGACAAACTCAAGGCCGAGGTGTAAAGCCTGAAGCAAAAGAAGGACCCAAAAGAGGCCAGCAAAACGTAGGGAAGATGTTGCTTTTGCAATGAGAGGAAGAAGGCAAGGAGATACTACCAGGGGCTCGAGAATCTGTACTTATGCAGCCAGTGCAACAAGACATACTAGGTCAAACTCAGAAAGATCTAGTTTTCAGAAGACTAACAGTGATCTGCTTGGATTTACATACTATAGTTATAGCCGAGATGACGATTTTCTATCTTTATAAAGAGGCGGTGGCTAAGCTGGGGGTTGGTGATTAGCTATCCATTAATCAATAGATTTATAGACTAGAGTGTTATAGGGAGACAATCTTATGTGGACACTCAAAATATGATTTTTTGAAGCTGCACCTGCTTCACAAATCAAAACCTGAAGCCACTTCTCCAATCTTTGCAATCCTTTACTCGATTCAGTAATCTTATTATAGTTTGATCGTATGGGACTCTGTATGACGAAGGTCGAGTCAAGACCACCAAATAATCACAACTCCGCCACCTCTCCACCTATCTGGGCTGCTACCAACCCCACTCTTGCAGTGCCTGCGCCCGTTCAAAAAATAGCAGTCCCTGAGGTCAAGCTCAAGCTAGACTAACCCAAGACTACCAATCACCTCCCCATCGTGCGACCACTGCTGCCCAAAAGTGTGGTAGAACCAACGAGCAACCCTCACTTGGGCACAAAGATCACAACTGTTGCGGGCTAGTTCGTCTAAATCAAAGTAAGATCGATGGAACATAGGTGCCCAAAAACTTGGCGACCTGGACCTAGTTCACATGGACCAAGCAGCCCAAGTACAATATCCTGGCGTAGATCGCCAAACAGGACAAATTTTTGATCCGCGGGCGCAGCTTCCAGGAAAAGTATACTTGGTTCCGCTTAAACCTCTAGAAACTGCGAGTAGACTGGTCCTCCTGCAAATCCGAGTACCTGGAGGTGGACAGGGCCAACCTCCTCATGTCCAGCCATGCCCAGTTCCAGACCATCAACTTCCACAAAGAGGTCAAAATCGTGTTTGCCGATGAGAAGGAGGCGACTGACGCTGGAGGGCTGCTCAGGGAGTGGATGAACCTCTGCATCGCCTAGATCTTCAGCCCCGAGCTCAGCCTCTTGACCCTCTGCTAGACCCCCTAGACCTTCTACAAACTCAACTACAACGAACTGGTGCAGTAGCTGTTCGAAGTGGCAGCCAAGATCCTGGGAATAGTGATAGGCAAAGCCATCTTCGAACGCATCCCGCTCAAGTGCTTCCTCAACTACACCATCTGGAGGCAGATCTGCGGTCAGCCAGTCCAAATCAACGACATCTTCAGCTACGACAGAGATGTACCTACCCCTCTATGCAGTTCTACAGCAACTGGACCTACCTACTCCAGAACAACGTCATGACCGTCCTGGAGCAGAACTTCTGCGTCTATGAGGTGGATGAACACGGCACGGAAATCACCGTTCCTCTGAAGGAAAACGGGTTCAGCACGATGGTCAACTCCAGCAACAAAGAAGAGTACATCTCTCTGCTGTAAGTCCCCTCTAACTCAGCTGCAACCACTACGCCACAACCAGCGTGGCCAGTCTGCTCTAAAACCTCAAAAGCGGCATATACAAGGTCGTTCCTGCCGAGCTGCTGTGTGTGTTCGAGCCGCATGAGCTGGACATGATGGTCAACGGCAAAAAGAAGATCGATCTGGAAGATCTCAAGAACAATGTCAAGTACACCAACTGCGCACCGGGTGATCAACTTGTTGGGTGGTTCTGGGAGTTTGTCGGAGGGCTGAGTGAGTTGCAGTTGGAACATTTGCTGCATTTCGTCACAGGCAACTCTAGGGTGCCCATTCATGGGTTCAAGTACCTTTAGAGCAATCGGGGGGAGTACCAGCCCTTCTAGATCAAGCAGGTTACCTTTGATGAGAGTTCGCCCTATCCGAAGAGTCATACATGCTTCAATCGACTGGAAATACCTCAGTATCCGAATAGGGGGCTATTGACAAATATATCATTTATGTGGCTGTGGAGAACAAATACTTTGGAATGTAATGATTGGGAGTAATAAAGTTTATTGATAGCTTTATAGATTGTGATGTAAAATAATAAAATCAAATATATCACAAATCCATCATTGAGCCTCAACTCCCTACGTACAGGCATAGCCATTATTGGAACTGGTGGGACATACCAAATAACAAAAGTCATTGTAGAAGTAGCTCCCCTCAGCACATCTACGAATGCAGATGCTTCCCTGCTTTTTGGTGCCATCGGGGCAACTGTTCACGCACGAGGAGCCCACAGAAACATAGCCGACTGTGCAGCCGCTGAAGTAGCAAATACCCCCCACGTTGGTGTAGTTGGCTGCACAGCTGAAACACTCAAACCCACTGAGACACGACTCGCAGTTCGAAGGGCAGTCCAAACACTACTTACTATAGGAATCACCATACAAACCAAGCGAGCAGTTTGAGACACAGTTACCTTGGTAGTAGTATTCACCCTAACTGCACTCATAAAGCCAGGTCCTGACGCATCCCCCGTAGCCGTTGGGATAGTATCCGTCCTTGCATTGATCGGAGTAACAAACTCCTTAGAGGAAATACGTGCTGTTTGGGCATATGTTAGAGCATTGACCGTTGACCAGCTGCTGGCCGTATCTGCAGCCCGTTCCAGCCACGCATTTACCATTGTTCAGTGCCCACCCAAAGAAACAGCTCACACAGTTGGAACCATTTACCGAACACTACAGACAGTTAGTATCACAGAGCTGGCAGATTCCGTTCGAATTGAAGCTCCCTGAAGCACACGCACTGACACAAGCTCCATCTTGCAGCACGCCCATCGAACATGAACAAACACCATTGATTGGGACTGTGATGCCGGGGCAAGAGGGGAGACAAGCTCCATTGAAGAGATAAGTCGAAGGGGGACAGCGCAGACAGCGGCCGTCAGTGGCACAGAGGAGACAAGGGGCAGGACAAAAAGGACACTTGCCATTGACTGGAGCCACATTCACATTTTTGCAACTCACACACTCATTCTAGCTAGTGCAACTAGCGCAACCTCGCCTGCAGCCCATGCACAGTCCGATTGTTGAGTTGTAGTATTGCCCACTAGAGCATGAATGTATGCATGTGCCCGCGGATATGATGAGGCCGGGACTGCACTTGACGCAGTAGTCTGCCCTCCTGAAGCATTGCTGGCAGTTGCTGGAGCAGTTGTAGCAAACCCCACCGTAGATGTATTGGTTGCTGGCGCAGCTGATCACGCAAACTCCGTAATCAGCCAGCACTCCCACTTTGCAGCTGGTGCAGTTGAGGGCTGTGATATCACAGGAACCGCATTGGGCGTTGCAAGGGGAGCAGCTGCCATTGACTACGAGGAAACTACCCTCAGGGCAGCTATCTATGCATTCGCGTCCATTTAGATTGCTTGTGACTATTCCGGTGCAGTTCTATAAGCAAGACCCTCGATACAAGAAGAGAGACCCACTGCATTTCAGGCAGTAAGAGGGAGACCCCCCGCACGCAGCGCATGAACTATCGCAGGGTTGACAGTTTTTGCCGTCTGTCAGGGTGCCTTCAGGACAGGTGTAGAGGCAAGTTTGGTTGGTTGTGCTCATGTAAAGGTAAGTGCCGTTGTTGCAGCTGGTGCAGAAGTTGGGGCTGTTGAGGCAGGTGGCGCAGAGTGAGCTGCAGGGCTGGCAGACAGCGATCTGTTGTTTATTGACGAAAGAGATGGTGCCAGGAGGACAGGAGCTGACGCATTGCCCATTGAACAAGAAGAAGGAGTTCTGACAGTTGGCACATCTGTATTGGTCCAGACAGATGGAGCAATTGCCGACGCAAGGGACGCAGACGTTTCCCTAGAGATGGTAGCCGTTTGTACAGTTGGTTTTGCAGCTACCTTAGGAGAGCACAAAGGGACTTGCGCAATTTATGCAGCCGTTGGCGTTGCAGGCGCTACAGTTGTTGCCACAGGCTTGGCATTCGTTGGCTGTGCTGTTCACGAAATACCCGATACTGCAGCTGCATACTCCCAGGGATATTACTGTGAAAGATTTGCAGGTTGAGCAGAAGGTGGAATTTTGGCATGAGAGGCATAGAGGACTACAGTTTTGGCAGTATGAGACTCCATCGGCTGTGAGGGCGAGGTAGGTGGTTTGTGGACATAGACAAGTGCCGTCGCCCTGGGGAGTAGCAAGAGTGGCGCAGGAAGTACAGTTGGTGAGACTTGAGCAGAGTTGGCAGCCCTGGCCACAGGGGGTACACACTCCTCCCAAACTAAAGTACCCGTTGATGCATTCGCATTGACTGGTAATAGGATTGAGCACTCTGTGCAAATTGGCAACACATTGGATGCAGACATTCTGAGTGGCGGAGACACTGACGCAGACAGCACAGAGAGGGTTGGATGAGCAGTTGGTCATGACACATTGCACTCCAGTTTCAGTGAAACCTGCCAGACAGAGACAGTCTCCCCCGGATAGCACCCGGTTGAGAGTGGAGTCGCAGGAGGTGCAGTTGCTGGATATGGAGCTGCAGGTGAGGCAGGTGGAGGCACAGGTTTGGCAGACCTTGATTGAAGATTAGTAGTAGCCTGGCTTGCAGACGCAGTTGGAGTTGCTCAGGATTCTATACTCGTTGGGATTGCAAGAAAGACAGTTATTGGTCTGACTGCAGGTGAGGCAATTGGCCTTGCAGGCCCCACAATTGTTGATGCTGCTGTCGAAATAGCCACTAGCACAGTGACAATTCTGCGCGATATTCTGCAGATTGCTTCGACAGCTCAAGCAAAGTCCACTGGGTCCAATGCAGCTGCTGCACTCGGATGGGCAGCTTATGCATCCTTTGGCAGTTAGGTACTGTCCTGTTTGGCAGCCACACAGTCCATTTACAAGTTGAGACTCTCCTAGGCAGGTTTTACAGGTTGTGGGATTGATGCAACTGGCACAGTTTACCCCGCAAGGGATGCAGCTCATAGTGGCTGTGTTAAGGTATGTGGTTTTCTTGCAGACGCAAGTTGCAGCAAGGGTGCTATAGACGAAACCAGCCTAAGATTTGCAGTAAACGCAGGTGAGAGGAAAGTTTTCAGCACTAACCCCTGAAGCAGAACTAGGGCAACTTGAGACACACTGTGATGTAGCAGGATCATAGAAGACTGATTCAGATGCTGCAGCCAACAAAACATAAAGTTCCTGGCTTGTAGTACTGCTTAAAAAGGATACAGTGATATCCACATTTGCAGAGGAGGCCATGACGTTTACTGCCTTCTTGAAAGCGGGCGATCGGAAAGAAATGTTGGGAGTGTTATGGTACAAAAATTTGTAGCTGACAACTTCTTCACCACCAACACTCATCTTTATGTTGTATTAAGCATTTTATACCAAAGACTGCATGTTGCTCTTCTCAAAAACGAGTAACTATAGGCGAAGGTAGCCGCTAGAGGAAAGAGGGAAGGCAAAAGAGCTTTTGAATGTCACGAGTTGCTTGTTGACTGATGAGACTATGCCGTATCGGTAGACTATAGGGTTGACACTGGAAGTCAGCTCAGAGAGAGGCACCAACTGTGTGACATCCACCGCTGTGTAGGCAGCTAAATTAGGGACTATGACTGATTTACTGATACTCCCCACTAAAGAGTCTTCTTTCTGCTTGGCGTTACAGAGTTGCATAACATTTTTGATGAACATGTCTGCCGAAATGGTCACTCCTTGGACTGAGTTGGATGGAGAGATGACCCAATAGTTATCCTTGGCCATATTAACCATAACAGAAATCAAGGTGCTATTGGTTTGGCTATTGAAGCTGAAAGCTGAGAGTCCATAAATAAGGTAGGTCGCATCAGGCAGTGAAAAATAGTATTGGTTGTAGCTGCTTTTGTCCCCCTTGGATAGTGCAACTTCGTTGTTGTATTGTGTGACTGTTGTAAAGACGTGACTCGAGGAGTATTGGAGTTGAGAGTTGAGTGGGTAATTAAGAGCGTAGTAGTCCATCCTTACGAACAGGAAGGAAATCTGAATGTAAGTGAGACCGCCAGCAGCTGCAGGAATGGTTACTTTAGGACCGTTGGGAGGCGAGGAGTAAAGAATCTACCAACCCTAAGAATCAGAGTAAAGACTAAAGTTGCTTCCTTTTACAACTGAGACTGATTGACCACTTGTAAAGGCTGCAGCACTGGCTGAAAAGCCAGAGATATATGCATGGATTATAGGCTTGCCCCCAGCGTATTGTCCATTAGCAGGTATTGCCAAGCAGTGAGGGATGTCCAGTTGGAGCAAAGGGTCCACAAACATGTCGCAATCTCCTACATCTCCACCCACGGCCAAGAAGGCGGTGCCGATTAGGTCAATCGGGAGGTTAATTACTGAAATTAGGGATGGATCCAATTCTGCGTTAGTAGCCCAGATGTTGGAGTAAGTTTGATCGAAAGTAGAACTAACAACGAGAAAAGTCCACTTGAGTTTGAGCCAAATGGTGGTGGTTTGACTGGCGATAGGGTTAAACTGCATTTTAAGATTCATTGCCGTATTAGAGTTGATGAACATGACTTGACTGACTATGATTGTGAACTGAGTTTGGGTTTTGAGAGCTTAGAAGCCTGCGAGAGCTGAGTTGTTATATTTATACCTAGAGCATAAGAGAGAGAACTGTTTCCGAGGTTGCCATTCAGATTTACTGTGTATGATTTGGAGATGGCTGGAGTTGAGAGGTCCTTGGTCTAGAGGTAGATGCTGCCTGTTGTTATACCGTTTAGTTTGCCTGGATTCTGGGAGGAGACAAACAAAGTGATTGTGCAAATAACGAAAATGCTGAGGTATGGCTTCATATTTTTCGATTTCTAAAATTTAAATACAGTGTACTATGATAAGTTTTATCCTAGCCACAAAATGAATGCCAAGCCAGGTTTTGTTTGCGAATAGTCCATTCACTCATCTTTTATTTTTGTTGGAAACATGATGATTAATAATAATTCACGATTTAATCGAAGAAAAGGAAAAGGAGAGAGAAATAGAGAATAATTAGGTTTTTAAGTAAGAATAAAGATAAATTAGTGAAAATGTGTGAAAGATAAAGTTACCTGAAAATAATTTGCATTTTCAAATGAGAGACCTGCAGACGCTTTTCTTATACATAAATCCACAGCATTTAAAATCAATAATATCGTTCCTTATATATAAACAGATTAACAACCTAATAGTCTTCTAAGCAACCATCCATTTTCTTTACTTTTCTTGACTATAGCCTTCAAAGCTGGCCTTAACTT
>Ga0316217_10001594_pt1 | contig 29117 bp, 23 predicted proteins | sample 1anoAmetaG_FD_203633 | JGI IMG/M metagenome (GOLD analysis project Ga0316217, IMG submission 203633) | Freshwater microbial communities from Trout Bog Lake, Wisconsin, USA - 1anoA | ecosystem: Environmental > Aquatic > Freshwater > Lake > Hypolimnion/Profundal zone | place: USA: Wisconsin... | reverse complement strand
TATCAGGTACGCCGCCTTTGCTATGTTAGCCATATGGTCGCGCGATTTGCTGCCATTTAAAAACACCTACGACTCGTTTGATTTAATTGGAAATCTTTGCGGCATTGCGCTGTTAGCCAGTGTTCATTTGAAGAAAGGGCTGCGTTTTGTTCCCTGGGTAATATTGATTGCCGCTTCTTTATGGCTGCATTATAATTTGCGTAGCGACAACCAGACAATAGGGGTTAACCGTACGGTATCAGCCATTAAAGCAGCAAGCGATCAGGTGAATCCTAAAATTATTGCCGCGCCTCAATACCGGCCGCTCAATTTTATTGAGGAATGTGTTGACTTTACCAGCCCAACCACGCTAAGGGTAGGTACCTCACTCGAAATTTTGTTTCATTACCTGGCCAAGGCTGTGGTGCCATACCCGTTGTCGTATTATTACGGGTACAAATACATAACCCCGCAAAAAATTACTGACACACTGCCTTTACTGAGCCTGGCGCTGCATATGCTGTTGTTGTTTGTGGCCCTCTTTTTTCTGAAAAAGGAGCCTTTGGTAAGCTTTGGTTTGCTGGTTTACCTGTTATCAATAGTGGTGTTTTCTAATTACCTACAACCGGTGCCCGGTATGATAGCCGACCGGTTCCTGTTAATTCCTTCACTTGGCTGGTCAATAGTGCTGGTAGTAATTATCCAAAAAATATTCGCACCTGTTGCCGGGGTTGGCATGATTTCATGGCAGGCAGTACCGGTTAGGGGCCGGTACATATTTGCTACCGCGATGCTGCTGTACGGCGTTATGACTTTTTCGCGCAGCCTCGACTGGTACAGCGATTTGAAACTAATGAGACATGATATAGAGGTGGTGCCCGAATCGGTGCAGGCTCACAATGTTTTGGGTATACATTTGGTTAAAGCTTCATTAACTGTTCAGGACCCCAACCAACAGCTGCAATTGCGCAATGAGGCCCTGGCAAATATTAAGATGGCAAACACCCTCTATCCCGGCTATTTTAATTTTACGTTTGATATAGGCAGGATTTACGCTTTGCTCAATATGCCCGATAGCGCACTTATTTATTTTAAACAGGCCATGCCTTTAAACACCGAATACCCGGATGTTCCAATCAATATAGCTACCATATTTCTAGGTCGTAACCAGTTTGATAGCGCCATTGTTTACTTCAATGTAGCAATTAAAGAAAGCCCTAACGACCCCACTTTATACGATAGGTTGAGTTACGCTTACTTCAAAAGCAACTACTTTGACGCCTCTATTCAAACTAACCAGAGTGCCATTAAACTTGTCCCCAACCGACCCGACCCATATATTAATATTGCTACCTGTTATCTGAAAAGAACGGATGGCTTTGTTCATGGTGCCGATAGCGCCAGAGTGTGGCTCGACAAAGGACTGGCTGCCAATCCCGGTAACCTGGCTATTACTGAGTATATCAGGAAGCTGAAGTAGCTATTTGCTAATTATATAATTACCAATAATCAAACTATCCAAACCACTGGCGAAAAACGTAGCAACTGCCTGCTGTGGTGTGCAAACAATAGGTTCGTAATTAAGATTGAATGAAGTGTTTAAACATACGCCTACCCCGGTTTTTTGTTTTAGATGAATAAGCATTTGATGGAACAGTTCGTTTTGCCTTTTATTCACCGTTTGTATTCTGCACGTGCCATCAACATGGGTAACCCCTTGTAATGATTGCTGTTTTTCTGTTTTTGTTTGGTAGGTGACTGTCATATAAGGGCTGGTTTTTAGCCGGCCCTCAAAAAGGTCATATAAGTCTTCTTCTAAAACACTAGCCCCAAACGGACGAAATCCTTCTCTGAATTTTATTTTCCGGTTAACTAACGACTGTATGTTTTTGGTAGCCGGATTGGCCAAAATACTCCGGTTGCCGAGCGCGCGCGGGCCAAACTCCATCCTGCCCTGGAACCAACCAATTACTTTATTCCGGGCAAGTAATTCCGCGGCTGTTTCGGCGGGGTCATTTATGCGCAAATAACGTACTTCACAAATATTTAATGTGTTTTCAATTTCTTCATCACTGAACTCATTACCTAAAAATGCATCTGACGGTGCAACAGGGATTATTTTATCATCAATACCCGCAAGCCAGGCTGCACCCTTAGATATCCCGGCATCGCTGCTGGCCGGTTGAATGAAGAAATCTTCAACCGGCAATTCATTCATCAGTCTTTGATTCATCAGGCAGTTAAGTGCTACACCACCTGAGGTACACAATTTTTTAAGACCGGTTACTCCTAAATAGTGACGGGCTATTTGCAGCGCAAGGTTTTCTAAATGAAATTGGGCGGAAGCCGCCATGTCTTTATATTCTTGCAAAATCGCTGCACCGGGGATTCTTGGTGATATACCAGCTTTCGTAATAAAGGCCTCGTTAAATATCATTTCATCCCGGTGTAATGAGGGGGTTCGGGGCGCCACCGAATTGATGTATGCTGTATTTAATTTGAGCGCCTCATTTTCAAAGCTAACCAGCCATGAAAAATCGTATTTTGTTTTATTGCCGTAAGCGGCCAGACCCATTAATTTGTATTCGTCGCTGTCTTTGGTAAATCCGCAAAACTGGGTAACCATAGAATAAAAAAGACCAAGGCTGTTGGGCCTTTCATATCTTCTCAAAACATGTATGCCTTCTCCATTTCCGGCAGCAATCTGGAGAGAAATTCCATCGCCCGAATTATCCATACTCATTATCAGCGCCTGGTCAAAACCGGATGAGTAAAAAGTTCCGGCCGCATGACAATCGTGATGATGGAATCTTTTAATGCCAGGGCAATAACCAAAATTACGCCCGAAATAGTGCTTGATTTTAGTCTCGATAACGTCCTCCCAGGTTGAACCGTGGTAAGCTATAACGTCTACCTGTTCTATCGAAACCTTTCCAATTTTCAGAACTTCAATTACCGATAAATAGGGCAGCCTTCCGGCGCTGTGTTTTACCCGGCTTAGTCTTTCTTCTTCCACCGCAGCAACCACTTTTCCATCAACGATTAATACCGCGCTTACATCCTGGTAGCCAGCCACAAATCCCCCATTGATTCCGAGAATAATCATCTGCTTTTCTTTTTTTCCAAATCGTCAAACTGGGTGCCTTTCAGTTTTTGAGGTTTCAGCTTAACATCAGCTATCTTTAAGTCGCCGGCAAATTCATTAAACTCTCCCTGCGCAATAATGCCTTCTTTGTTCACTGCCAGTGAGCAGCCAATCATTTTTTTGCCTTCGTACGGACCACCGACAATATAACCTACGCTGGTAACGCTTACAAAAACGATATCGTACAACGAAGCAATTTCGCTCAGTGGCCGTATCCATTTATCGCGGTATGGGTCCATTTCCTCAGTAACAAAATGATCCACCGTCCAACTGGCGGGCGAAAGAATAAGTTGTGCACCCATACGCGCCAGCATGTGCGCATTGTGTATTGAATGCAGATAATTATCTGCACAAACGTTGATACCGATATGGCCGAATGGGGTTTCAACAACATTCAAATGCTTACCCACCTCATAAAAAGGAAATTCAACCTCAAGCAAATTTATTTTGTGATAAGTATGTACAATAGTCCCTCCATCATTAATCAGTAAGGCCGTATTAAATCTGTGGCCATCCGTTTGTTCGGTCAGCCCCAGGCACAACCAAATTTTCAATTCTGCGGCTAGCGAACAAAAGAAATCAGAGAACTTTCCCGGTATGGGTTCCGCTTCTGTAAATGCCGAAGGATGCGTCCATGCTAAATCCAATGTTTCGGGTAGCAAAACCAAATCGCAGTTCTCTGCTTTGGCCTGGCGCACAAGTTTGGCTGCCCGCTCTAAATTCCGCTCGGGTTCTCCGCCTTCCACCAGTAATTGGGCCATGCCTATGCGCATCACTTATCTGAATTTAAGGGTGAAATACTTGTCGTAAATTACCTGTGTAAAAACTCCCAGCCTGGTTAAAATGAAAATAGGAAATTGCGCTAACTTCATCCATTTATAACTGTTGGGGTAATCCCACCAGTTTTTAGGAGGCAGCGCGAGGTAAGATTCAAATTCCTGCTCCGTAATACCCAGTCTTTTTACACATAACGAAATTATTTTCGGGTCTTCTATTATATAAGGCTGTTGCGACTTTTCAATGGCAGTTTCCCGGCTCATTTGTCCGCTCCGTATCAATGCCGAGTATTCAATCAACCTAAAATTGATATTGAATTTAGTGCGATGTATATAAGTGATGAGCGCCCAGTATAAATCGTCGAAATAGTGTGCACCGGGGTAAACCCAGTCCAGTTCGCGCTGCAAAATTTCTCCTGCCTCTTCGCGGATATAGGGATAGTTATACAGGGGCGAATGAACCTGGATACCATTCATCATCGTGTAAAAAAACATTTCTTTTATTCCCAGATTGAACCCGGGGTCATCAGCTTTCCACGGCCGCAACGCAAACTTTCCGAATTGCTTGTGCACTGCGCGCAAATGGTCGCCGTCAAAGTAAGCCCAGGTTAAAGGCCTTATACCTTCCGTTCTAAAACTTTGTCCAAACAAAATATGCTTCACCTTTTCCTTATAAGCCACGCCATATAACGAAGCACCTATGCCAACATCAGTGCCGTTATTCAACAGTGGGGTAGATGCTTTCAGGTCTACTATTTTAATATCCTTGCACTCCCTGAAATCGGAAGTAATTGTGCGCAGTTCAACACCTAGTTTGCGCACCGCCTTTAGCATATTTTCACCGGCAACGGGGTTGTCAAAGCCATCATTAAAATGTACTGCCAACGGGCGCAATTTCCATTTCGTTACTGCCAGGTATAACAGGTAGATGCTATCCCTTCCGCCGCTTACACCAATAATGCAATCGTATTTCTTTCCCTGGCCGTCGCACTTAATTTTATTGAATTTTTGCTCTAAAATTTTGGCACCCCGTTCGTCATTCGGGTACTCACGGTCAAACTTTTCATATAACTCGCAGTAAGAGCAAATGCCGGATAAGTTAAACTCAATAGCCGGAATAGTTGAATCGCAAATACACCGGGTGCACTGTCTGTAAGGTATGTCTTTCTTAAATCCGCTTACTACTAACATAATTTATACCGAAAGACTGTTTTCAAATGATATAATTTTTTCACACACGTAATCAATTTGTTCAGCCGTAATTCCAATAAACAATGGCAAGCTAAGGCAGGTTGCAGATATCTCCTCAGTAACCGGAAAATCTCCCTTTTTATATCCCGTTTTTTTTAGTGCCTGTTGCATATGATTAGGAATTGGATAATGAATCAGGGTTTGTATTCCGTTTTGCAACAAGTGCTGTTGTAGGGCATCGCGTTTTGCATGCCGTATAACAAAGAGGTGATAAACATGCTGTGCCCCTGTTGCTAAACCCGGCAGTGTTATGGTTCTGCAATATTTTAAATTTTCCATATATCTCCCGGCGGCTTTTTTACGTTCAGCATTCCACTCGTTTAAGTAAGGAAGCTTGCAACTGAGAATAGCCGCCTGTAAAGTATCGAGCCGCGAGTTATAACCAATTACTTCGTGATGATATTTGGCTGAACAACCCACATTGCGCAGTAACCTGGCTTTCTCGGCCAGTGCACTGTCGTTGGTTGTTATAGCGCCTGCATCGCCCATGGCTCCCAGGTTTTTGGTAGGATAAAAACTGGTGGCGTTAATATGGCCTATACTGCCGGTTGGTCTGCCATTAAACCCTGCACCTTGTGCCTGTGCGTTATCTTCTACTATATATATAGTATATTTTTTCGCCAGCTTTTCAATCGCATCCATGTTACAGGGTTGTCCATACAAATGAACCGCCATTATAGCTTTGGTTTGGGGGGTAATTGCCTTTTCAACAGCGCCCACATCCAAATTGTAAGTGCTTTTATCAGGTTCCACCAAAATGGGTGTGGCGCCCGCTTCAAGCACAGCCAAAACTGAAGCGATGTATGTGTGAGCGGGTACAATCACCTCGTCGCCCTCTCCAATGTTCAAACATTTAAGGCATATTTTAAGCGCATCTAATCCGTTTCCGGTACCTACACAAAATTTGGTTTGCGAAAACGCGGCATACTCCTCTTCAAACGCGGCTACATCCTTGTTTAGAATAAACTCCTTGTTTTCAATAACATGGTTTATTTTTTGAAACAATGATTCCCCCAGGGTATCATGCACTGCCTGTAAAGAGAAAAATGGAACTTGCACTGAATTTAGCAGGGTTTTTATAGGAGCGTAAGTTGAAAAAAAAGGATTACTTAAACAAAAGGCTGTATCCATCCTGCATCTTCTTTTATAAGAACCCGTGCCCAAAAGAATTTCGCTGGCGTACCTTAACAGCCCCATCGACATCAAGCGACATATATGTAAATCTGTTTTGCCCACAGCGCATGTCGATGACGAAAAATTTAAGCCCGCGACCTTCATTTGTGGGTCTGAACGCTCCTCCTTGTTTAAGGCCTGGTGCGCAAATTCCATACAAGTTTATTGTGGTTGGCACCATTGACTCTGGTTCACAAACTGCGGTATCATGGGATGGCACAATGGTTTTGGGCCCTGAAATTGGCGTTTAAAACATTTTTTTGCCCCCTAAAATGATAAGGAATGTATAGTAAAGCAGGTAAAAGCGGGTAAAAGCAGGTGTTTTTGGCCATATAAAATCCGTAAACTCCATTTTATGCAAAATGGTATACAAAGGCTCTAAATTTTAAAAGAAACCCGCTAAGATTTACAATTCCTGATATTCCCAGAAGCCGTTTAAAATTAAAAAAGCAAATACATGTAACCACTGAGGTTACAAAGGGTTGATACAAAGAACACCATAAAAACGATTCTTTGTGGTAAGATGTATTTAAATTGTAATTTTATACAGTCGCAAAACCATTAAGTTCCTTTACGGAATTCATTTAATTTTTCACCGCTGCTTACTTCTAAATCTTGTTTACCCCGCCGCCGCGGGGTGCCTACATGTCAAAGAACAATCTGAATGGTAACAGTAACCATTTGTGATACTAAATTACTCAAATAAAATGATAATTCAAATATTGGTCTGTTAAAAGGACAAAATACTTCTTCAGGCCTCCAAATTGTGCCAATCATTTGCTACCATACGGGTCCTCCTGCCAGGGATAAAAATCAAACCTTATCCTCCTAAATTTTCTACCTTTGGTAGCATTATTCAATACAAGTTCAATTATGGGCCTCAGGTCATTTTTTAGTCAGTTCACCAGTAAGGAACCGGAAATAAATCCCTACCTCGAAATTAGAAAGGACTCCTTTTTTTTAGATGATAATAAACACCGGTTTTTTCTGAAGAATGGTTACTGTGTTTGCGAAAATGTGGTAACACAAAGTGAAATTGACTCATTCATGAAAACCTATGAAGAGATTAGCCACATGGAAGGTTTTCATATTGATAAGCATTTGCTTAACAGCGGCCGCCTTTCAAACCCTGCCATTCGTAAAGCCACGCAGGATGTTATCAATTTAAATGCCCAAACTATTTTGCCGCGCATGTTCGACATGAGCAAGGTTGATACCCACACCGGTGGTGCATACCAGGTAAAGCCCCCTTCAGACCAAAGTGATTTACAAATACACCAGGATAGCACCGTAATAGATGAAGAAAAAGATTATTGCCTTTTCGTATGGATTCCGTTTTGCGATGTAGTGGAAAAAAACGGACCCATTTGGGTAATGCCGGGCAGCCACCTTTGGGGTAACACGCAGCGCAGTTTGGGTGTACCCTGGAATTTTTTAAAACATATTGATACGCTGCGTAAATACATGTACCCCGTACCTGTAAAAGCCGGCGATGTAATGGTGTTCGACCCGGCTATGATACATTGTTCTACCCCTAATTTTAGTGATGAAACGCGTGCAGCCATTACCATTACCGTGCTAAGAAAAAACTACCAGCTGGTGTACTATTACAAAGCAAAAAATGACCCGCCTGCTACGATAGAAAAATATGAGGTGGATGAGGTTTTTTACTGGAGCTACGATTTTCAGAGCAGGCCCGATGAAAAGAAAAATAAAAAGGAAGTTGTGCCCTACAAACCTTTCGACCTCAGTAAAAAGGAATTGATAAGGTTGATAGAAAAGTACTTACCTCCACGGGCGAATTAAATTCAGGATACCTCATTGCTTTCCGAAGCACCACAATGATGTTCGTGTTTTTTTTGTTTGCAATATGACCATAAAGAAAGGAAATATGTTTTCAGTTTTTAAAGACCCAGTTCTGCAACAGCAATTCGAAAAGCAGGGATATATACTCGTTTCTTCTTTACTCAATGCCAGCGACATTGCCTCGCTCAATAGTCTTTTTACAAAATTTCAGAATGAATGCAAAGGGGCTTTTCATACCTCGCATTTCAGTACTGATGTAACTTATAAAAAGCAGGTGCACGATGCCATTGCCGGTGTAGTTGGCGCTAAAGCGGCACCGATGCTCAATGATTTTGTTCCGCTGTTTGGCAACTTTATGGTTAAAAATCCTGACCCTGAAAACTTTATGCCGCTCCATGCCGATTGGACTTACGTTGATGAAAAAGAATTTTCATCGGTAGCGGTTTGGGTACCGTTGGTAGATGTAGATGCTGATAACGGATGTTTCGGGGTTATTGAGGGTTCGCATAAAGTTACCAATGCTATTCGAGGGCCCATGTTGAAACAAAGCAGTTTGCAACGCGATAAAATTTGGGAGCAACGGTTGGGCAAACTAATTCCGATGCAGGCCGGCGATGCTATTATTTATCACCACGGTTTATTGCATTATTCCCCACCTAATAAAAGCAACATTCCCCGGCCTGCCATCAATCTGTCCCTGGCCCCAAAGAAGGCGCCCTGGTTGCATTATTGTAAACCTGAAGGAACAGATGAGATAGAGTTATACGGTGTAACCGAAACAGATTTTTATATCCGCTACAATAATTTCCAAAGACCCGAAACCGGAAAACTCATTAAAAAACTTCCGACCAACACGATTGTTTGGATAGATGAGCGAATGGAAAACTACGGTAAACCCAAAACCGTTTTGAGCCGTGTAAAAGAATGGTTTAGCTAGAAACCGGTATTATCCAAACGACTCTCCGCACCCGCAGGTTTTAGAAGCATTTGGGTTTTTGTAAATAAAACCCCTTGAGTTAAGGCCTTGCTGAAAGTCTATTTCTGTGCCGGCAAGGTACAACTCGTGCATGGGGTCAACTATAATTTTAATTCCGTCTATATTATAAGCAGTGTCACCTTCTTTTTGCGTGTCAAATTCAAGAATGTACGTAAAACCTGCACAACCGCCACCTTTTACTCCAAGGCGTAGCGCTTTATTTTCAGCGGCATTTTGCTCGCCCATCAATCTGCTTATTTCTTTGGCAGCGCCGGGAGTTAAAGAAATTCCTTTTTTAATACCACTTTCTAAAACTAAATCTTCCATGCCAGTTGCTTTAATCTTAACTATTCTTTCAAATTCTTACCGTTCTTTGTGCCCTAGTGGCAAAAAATGAATGAATTACTTTTTATTTATGCCGTGAAATCGACTTTTGCCTTCATTGTATACACAAATTTAAGCTAATTTGACGTTATAACCATTAACCAAACCATTTGTTTATGCCTATGAGCGAATTTTTCGAAGTTTTAAAATATACTTTGCCTGCGCTGATAGTTTTTTTAACGGCCTACTTTTTGCTTACCCGGTATATGCAAAAAGATGCTGCGGCTAAGGCTATTGAAATGAAGCTGCGCCGCGATAAAGAAATTGTGATGTTGCGCTTACAGGCCTACGAGAGGCTATCACTGTTCCTCGAAAGAATTGCTCCTGCCAACGTAATATCGAGAGTCAGGGTACCTGATATGATTGCCAACGAGTTACAATACGCTATGGTGAAAAACATACGGGAAGAGTATGAGCACAACCTTTCGCAGCAAATTTATATTTCTTCAACCGCGTGGAATTTAATAGTGGCTTCAAAAGATGAGATTATAAAAACCATCAATTTAATTGGGCAGCAACTTCCTCCTGATGCCTCCTCAGGTCAGCTAATCAATGCCATTTTTACGGGTATTGCCCGGGCTAATGCGCCTTTGCCCACCGAACAGGCCCTGGAGATTTTGAAAACCGAGTGCAGGGAGTTGTTTTAATAATTCCCTCTATTTTTCTTCAGTTAATATTTGGTGGTTGTTGTAAATCGCCTATTTTCGTCACCCCAAAAATTTGAAAGGTGTCTCTGTTCTCTGATAGAATATCCTGTCAATTTTGGAGCAGCATTACAAGGTCATGAGCAGGAAATTTACAACCGATTCGGGTATAGAAATTAAAAGGGTTTACGAACCTGTTGAAAGACAGGTGGAAGAGCCGGGAAAATTTCCGTTTACCCGGGGCGTACATGCCGAAATGTATCGCAGTAAGTTGTGGACCATGCGCCAGTACGCAGGCTTTTCAACGGCGGAAGAAAGCAACAAACGTTACCATTATTTATTATCGCAGGGCGTGAGTGGTTTAAGCGTGGCCTTTGATTTGCCCACTCAAATAGGGTACGATTCCGATCACGATTTGGCGGAGGGCGAAGTAGGTAAAGTGGGCGTTGCTATCGATTCATTGGAAGATATGGAAGTTCTTTTCCAGGGCATTAAACTGGAAGATGTTTCAACATCTATGACCATTAACTCCACGGCGTTTATTTTGTTGTCTCTATATATAGCGCTTGCCAAAAAACAAGGTGCTGACCTGAAAAAAATAACGGGCACCATTCAAAACGATATTCTGAAAGAATATGCGGCGCGTGGAACTTATATCTATCCGCCCAAGCCTTCCATGAAAATCATTACTGATATTTTTGAATACTGCAATACCGAGGTGCCAAAGTGGAATACCATTTCTATTTCAGGTTACCACATTCGCGAGGCGGGTTCAACTGCGGTTCAGGAGGTGGCATTCACTTTGTCGAACGGAAAAGCATATTGCCAGGCTGCTATTAATAAGGGATTAGACATTAATCAATTCGGCCAGCGCCTGTCGTTTTTCTTCAACGCGCACAATAATTTTTTTGAAGAAATAGCGAAGTTCAGAGCGGCACGCAGAATGTGGGCAAAGATTAGTCAGTCGCTGGGGGCAACTGATGTGCGGGCGCAAATGTTGCGTTTCCATACACAAACAGGTGGTTCTACACTCACGGCTCAACAACCCAAAAACAATATTGCCAGGGTAACACTGCAGGCCTTGGCAGCTGTGCTGGGAGGAACGCAGTCATTGCACACCAATGGAAATGATGAGGCGCTTTCATTGCCTACCGAGGAAGCGGCAAAAATTGCTTTGCGCACCCAACAAATTATTGCTTACGAAAGTGAAGTGGTTGATACCGTCGACCCGCTGGCGGGCTCCTATTTTATTGAATCGCTGACCGATGAAATTGAAGCAGCGGCCTGGAAATACATACAGCGTATTGATGAAATGGGTGGGAGCGTTGCTGCTATTGAACAGGGATTTATGCAGAGTGAAATTGCAAATGCATCGTACAAATATCAGCGCGCTGTTGAAACAAAAGAGAGAATTATTGTAGGCGTTAATCAGTTTGTTGAACAGGAAAGCGCCCCTGTAGGTTTGTTGCGGGTTGATGATTCCATTAGAAAAATACAAGCTGAGAAATTAGTTAAACTGCGGGCAAAAAGAAATAACGAAAAAGTTGCTGCCTGTTTGAAAAATATTAAAAACGCCGCAAGAGAAGATAAGAACCTGATGCCCTTTGTAATTGAGGCGGTAGAGGCTTATGCTACGCTGGGCGAAATTGCCGACTCGCTAAGAGAAATATACGGCGAGTATAATGGCTGATCTGCATTAGCCTGCATCTCTTAGTTCCTGATAGTAAAATAGTTTAGCATTAAAGTCATCTGATTTTTGTTGAAAGATGAGCCAAAAAACTTTGCGCGAACACACGGTTTCCCGCCGTAGTAAAACTTCTTCAAAATTGTGCTAACTACTTTTAGGTATTTTATGTTAGGAAGTGATAAAATCGGTTCAAAATTTTTTTCTGAAACAGGACACAAAAAATATCTTGATTCAATAGCAAGTGTGAAATTATTTGTTACGGTTTTCGGTTTTAAAAAATGGCTTTCGAAGCAACAATGCAAATATTCATGGCCTGAAACTGTTGTCTGCACTACGTTTCAGGCTATTGATGAAACTTATGTGACCCTGGTAACCACCATAAATCTGCTCATTGAAATGCGAAATTTGAACTAACATTTTTTTCTTAAAAAGCGAGGTCTGGCAAAAAAAAATTTCAAAAAAAAACTTATTCACCTTGCTGTGAATTTTTTCCAAAAATTCAAGTGAAAAAAATTTTTTTGTGAACATTCTTTTGTTCATTTTCACATCACACATCGAGACACAAATTATTTACACTTTTAAAACAGACTTAGTGAGCATGAAGGAAAAATCGGCTAATAGCGTTTGGAACAATTGTCTGGAAATTATCAAGGACAATGTAAGTCAACAAAGTTTCAAAACATGGTTCGAGCCGATCAAGCCTGTAGAATTGAAAGGATCTGTTCTTACTATTCAGGTACCATCCCAGTTTTTTTACGAATGGCTCGAAGAGCACTACGTATCGTTGCTGCGCAAAACCGTTAAACGCGAGTTAGGCACAACAGCGAGACTGGAGTACAGAATTGTAGTAGAAAATTCCTCCAACGGCAATTTGCCATCTACAGTTGATTACCCGAACTATAACTCAGGCAATTCATCGAATCCGGAAGTTGGGTTCCCATATTTCTTAACGGGCAACCACATCAAGAACCCTTTTGTGATTCCCGGACTAAAGAAAATCAATATTGACTCGCAGTTAAATGCGAATTACAATTTCGATTCTTTTGTTGAAGGCGATTGCAACCGGTTGGCGCGAAGTGCAGGTTACGCAGTTGCGCAAAAACCTGGCGGTACTGCTTTCAATCCCCTGGTGGTTTATGGCGGAGTTGGTTTAGGAAAAACGCACCTGGCACAGGCTATTGGTAACGAGGTAAAACAAAACTTTCCTAACAAAACGGTTTTGTATGTATCCAGTGAAAAATTTACCAACCAGTTTTTCGACGCAGTAAAAAATAATTCAGTCAACGACTTCGTTCACTTCTATCAATTGATTGATGTGTTGATTATGGATGATATCCAGTTCTTTGGCAACAAAGAAAAAACCCAGGATATTTTCTTCCACATTTTCAACCACCTTCATCAAAACGGAAAACAGTTGGTGCTTACTTCCGACAGACCTCCGAGAGATTTGGAAGGAATGGAAGAAAGATTGCTTTCCCGTTTTAAGTGGGGACTTAGTGCCGATTTGCAGGTTCCTGATTTTGAAACCCGTATTGCGATACTTGAAAAGAAAATGTATGCCGACGGAATTGAACTTCCGCGCGAAGTGGTTGAGTTTGTGGCTTACAATATCAACACCAATGTTCGTGAACTGGAAGCAGCCTTGATTTCTTTACTTGCCCAGGCTTCTTTGAACAAAAAGGAAGTGGACTTGGATTTGGCAAAAAAGATTATCAAGAATTTTGTGAAGAGTATCAGCCGTGAGGTGTCGATAGACTACATACAAAAAACGGTTTGCGACTACTTTACCGTGCCGGTTGATATGTTGAGAGAAAAAACCAGGAAAAGAATGATTGTTCAGGCGCGCCAGCTTTCAATGTTCCTGGCTAAGAACTACACAAAAAATTCTTTGAAGGTAATTGGCAAACATTTTGGAGGCCGGGATCACTCAACTGTTATTCACTCTTGCCAGGCAGTTCAGAATTTAATTGATACTGACCAGGAATTCAGAGAAGCAGTAGCCGACATTCAGAAAAAAATACAAATGAGCATTTCTTAAAAGTATTAAGTAGTGAGTATTTAGTATTAAGACAATACAAAAGTCCCCGGAGTAATTTTTCGGGGACTTTTATTTTTAGTAAATTGTGGGTTGGGGGGTAATAATCAGGCTTAGTATCCTCCATGGCAAAAAAAATTGCCAAAAGCTTGTTTTGCTGAACACTGTTTAGTAAATTTGCACTGTAATTGTTAAAGAAATGGGAATAGCGGAGAGAAAAGAACGGGATAAGCAGGAGATGTATGACAAAATACTTCAGGCGGCTACCCTCATGTTTATTGAAGATGGCTATGAAAAAACTTCTATCCGTAACATTGCAGAAAAAATAGAGTACAGTCCGGCTACCATTTATTTATACTTTAAAGATAAGGACGAACTGTTTTTTGCCATTCACAATATTGGCTTCCAGATGCTTTTGAAAGAAATGGAGAAAGCCGGCAAAATAAAAAATCCGCTCAAACGTCTCCATGAAATCGGTATCATCTATATTGAATTTGCACTTAAGCATCCTGAATATTATGATTTGATGTTCATTATGCGTGCCCCGATGAATGCGTTGAAAGAGAAACACGGCGAAGAGCAATGCTGGACATATGGTGAAACTACTTTTGGACTTTTGGTAGCAACCGTAACAGAATGCATTGAACAAAAGTTGGTGCGGATAAAAGATCCGGTTATGGCATCTATGTCTACCTGGAGTAGTGTTCATGGTTTAGTCTCTCTGAAAATAAGAGACCGGTTTAAGGTGATGAATCTCGAGGAACCGCAGTTAAAAAAGATGTTGTTAGGCTCATTAAACCAGTTGATTGAGTTGCTAAAGGAGTAGTATATTTTTTTGCCATATTACTAAACACTGTTCATTAACTTAATACATGCTAGTATGAAATCAATGAAAATTATCTTTTTACTGCTCATCGTTTTCGTGGGCGCAGATGCACAAAGCGATATTCTGAATACGTATGTGCAACAAGGGTTAAACAATAACGAATCCATACACCAGCAAAATTTTCAACTGCAAAAAAGTATGTATGCATTGAAAGAAGCCACCGGTTTGTTTTTTCCCAGCGTGAGCCTGGAAGCAAACTATATAGATGACGAGGGCGGAAGAAGTATTGATTTTCCGATTGGCAATATTATGAACCCGGTATACCAAAACCTGAACCAGATAAATACTGCACTTGAACCGGGCTCGCCCAAATATCCAAATATTAGTAACGTATCGGTACAATTAAATCCATCGAATTTTTATGATGCATATTTTAAAATAGCCATGCCTGTTGTAAATGCTGAAATATGGTACAACCGGAGCATTAAAAAAGACCAGATAAAAATGCAGCAAAACGAAGTGGCAATTTATAAAAGGGAGTTGGTGAAAGATATTAAGGTGGCTTACTTCAACTATCTGAAAGCAGTGCGCGCTGTTACTATTTACGAAAATGCTTTGAAGATGGTAAACGAAAGCGAGCGCGTAAATCAAAAGTTAGTCGACAATGGTAAAGAAGTGGTTTACGCACTGTCGCGTTCAAAAAGTGAAGTAAGTAAAATTGAAGCTCAACTGAACGAGACGAAGAATACCAAAAAGAATGCGGCTGCATATTTTAATTTTTTAATTAATCAACCGCAGGATGCCGCCATAACAGTAGATGAAGTGCTGCTAAATAATGGGGTTACTCTACCTGATGACTTATCGCTTACTTCCGACAGAAGAGAAGAACTTGCGAAGCTGATGCTGGCCGCAAAAATTAATAGTTCCGTTTTGGATCTGAACAAATCAGCCTGGATTCCTAAGATTGGTGCTTCTGTTGATTTAGGTTCGCAGGCCTCAGATTTTGAATTCAACTCAGGTAGCCGTTATTATTTAATCGGGGTTTCATTCGACTGGAGTTTGTTTTCCGGGTTAACCGACGTATATAAAATAAAACAAGCTAAACTTGACATAGATGCTTTAAGTGCTCAAACCAAATACGCAAAAAGTCAGCTGCAACTGGCGGCATCTACTGCGGCAAACTCTTACGTATCTGCCCGGCAAAATTTTGCAAGCGCTACCGACCAGGAAAATTCGGCGAACCAGTATTATGGTTTAATGGATAAAAAGTACCGGGAGGGTCAGGCGCTATATATCGAATACCTCGATGCCAGGAATGAAAGTACCCTGGCCAGCCTGCAAAAATCCATCACCTATTTCGATGCATGGATAAAATATACTGAACTGGAGCGTGCAAATGCAGGCTTTAATATTAATCAACAATAAAAATATTGTTTATGAAAACCAGAACCATCGTCATTACTACCGTCGCTGCACTGGCCCTTAGTGTATTTATTGTGGCCTGTAAACAAAAGGCAAAAGAAACAAGCCCGGTTGCCGGTGTTGCCGAAATTCCGGTAAAGCTGTGCGCTGCACAAAACGAAACCGTGAGTGAGCCCGTGGAAGCAGCAGGCTTTATTTCTTCGGCTACCGAAGCCCGCCTTTCATTTAAAACGGGCGGTGTTATTGAACGCATTTACGTGGAGGAGGGCCAGTCGGTTCGCAAAGGCCAGTTACTGGCAACTATCAACCTTACCGAAATTAACGCGATGGTTGAGCAGGCTAAAGAAGGGCTTGATAAAGCCCGGCGCGATTACGACCGCACTAAAAATTTATATAAAGATACGGTTGCATCTTTAGAACAGTTCCAAAATGTTACAACAGGTTTAAATGTGGCACAACAACAATATGATATGGCTAAGTTTAACCAGAGCTATGCTGAAATACGCGCTACTACTGATGGCCGCATTGTAAAAAAGATTATGAATGAGGGTGAAATTGCCTCTCCGGGTATGCCTGTATTCTTCATGAACTCGGCAGGTACTAACGACTGGTTGGTTAAAGTGGGCGTTACGGATAAGGACTGGGCGCGACTCAAATTGGGAAATATTGCAATGGTTAAAATTGATGCCTATCCGGGCGAAACCTTTAGCGGGGCAGTTTCTCAACTGGCCCAGGCGCCTGATGCCATGAGTGGTCTTTACCAGGTGGAGGTGAAACTGAATGGTTGTAATAAAGCCCTGGCTACCGGACTGTTTGCCAAAACGGAAATTAAACCCAATAGCGATGCTACCTATGTAACTATACCGGTAGATGCGGTGATTGAAGGCAATGGCAGCGAAGCTTTTGTTTACACCACTGCTGATAATAAAGCGCATAAGCAACCCGTTAAAGTGGCTTTCCTGAAAGATGGTAAAGTGATGTTGTCTGCGGGTATTGACAGAGGGGTGAAGGTAGTAACCGATGGCTCTGCGTACCTCACCGATGGGGTAGCAGTAAAAGTGGTTGATTAATCAATCAACCGGTAGAACGCAAACGATTTTCTCAAATCATAAAAATTACAAAATGAGAATCACTGAATTTTCTGTGAAGAACTACCAGTTTACCCTGGTTGTTTTTGTGGCGCTTTTTGCGCTGGGCATTTCGGCCATGTTGAACATGCCGCGCAGCGAGGACCCTGTTTTTGATGCACCCCAGTATTACATCATTGCGGTTTACCCGGGCACCAGCCCTAAGGATATGGAAAACCTGGTAGTTGATCCTATCGAGAAAAAGGTAAACGAACTGGATGATATTAAAAAAGTGAATTCAGTTATTAATGACGGTGTAACTGTAATTGCCGTTTTTTATAAATACGGAAGCAATATCGACAGTAAATACCAGGAATTGGTTCGTGAGGTAAACGCCTTGCGCAAAGATTTGCCGCAGGACATTTATAGCCTGGATATACAAAAGGCCAGCAGCAGCGATGTGAATATTTATCAGTATGCGCTGGTAAGTGAGAATGCCACTTTTGCGCAACTAAGAGCACAAGCCGATAAACTAAAAAAGGAGCTTGAGAAAAATAAATCGCTGAAGAATGTAAAAACATCCGGCTATCCCGATTTAAGGGTTAATGTGGAGTTGAATATTGAGAAAATAGCTCAGTACAAAATTCCGCTGAACAACATTCTGGGCGCATTGCAAAGTAATAACGTAAATATCCCCGCCGGCTCGGTGAACATGGACACCAAGAAATTTAATGTTAGAACGAGTGGTAAATATACCGATGCTGAAGAGATAAGAAATACCATCGTTTCTACCTCAGGCACGCAAATAGTTTATCTGCGCGAAGTGGCGCAGGTTACAGAGGATTATGATGACGAGACAGATATTACCCGCGCGAATGGTCACCGGGCGGTATTTGTAACGGCATCGTTAAAAGAAAAAGAAAACATAATTGCGGTTGATGCGGGGGTAAAACCTGTAGTTGACAAATTTAAGAGCGGGTTGCCAAAGAGCATAGCCTTTATAAAAGTGTTCGACCAGCATGAGGGGGTTGAAAAAAGGCTTGACCATTTTGCGCGCGATTTCGGTATTGCCATTTTGCTGGTACTTATTACTTTGCTGCCCCTGGGTTTCAGGGCCTCATCGGTAGTTATGTTGTCAATTCCGCTGTCGTTGGCAATAGGTCTGGCATTGCTGAACGCTTTTGGCTATAATCTGAATCAGTTGAGTATAGTTGGCTTTATAGTGGCGTTGGGCCTCTTGGTTGACGATAGTATTGTGGTGGTTGAAAATATAGAACGGTTTATGCGCAACGGTGTTACCAAGCGCGTAGCGGCAATAGAGGCGACCAAACAAATTGGTTTGGCTGTATTAGGCTGCACTGCTATTTTGATTTTCGCTTTTTTGCCCCTGGTTTTTTTACCTGAGGCTTCGGGCGATTTTATTCGCTCACTGCCAATGGCGGTTATACTTACCATTATTGCCTCACTATTTGTTTCGCTTACCATTGTGCCATTTTTATCCAGCATTATTTTAGCCAACCATGAAAGCGCTGAAGGCAATATATTTTTAAGAGGCCTTAAAAAGGGTATTCATCTAACCTACGCAGTGTTTCTCGACCGGGCCTTAAAGCGGCCCGTAATTACCTTGCTGGTTGCCATTGGCTTTTTTGTCGGCGCGCTCAGTTTAATTCCGGTCATAGGCTTTAGCCTGTTTCCGAAAAGCGAGAAGCCCATGTTTTTGGTAAATATTGAAACGCCGGATGGAACCAACTTATATGAAACTGACCGTATCGCTAAATATGTGGAGGGCGAGCTGAATAAACACACGCTAATCAAAACATACGCAACTAATGTGGGTAAAGGTAACCCGCGTATTTATTACAACGTGGTGCAGCAAAACGAGTCGGAAAATTTTGCACAGATATTTGTCCAGCTACAGCCTTCAACCGGACCGGTGGAAAAGCAAAGATTTATCGACTCGCTTCGCAATACCTTTCAATCGTATCCCAATGCCAAAATACAGGTAAAGGATTTTGAGCAGGGCCCGCCCATCGAAGCGCCGGTTGCAATCAGGTTATTTGGTGAAAACCTCGACTCGTTACGCGTATTGTCTTACCAGGTTGAGGATATCTTTAAATCCACACCGGGCACTATTTACATAGATAATCCGTTATCTACCCAGTCAACCAGTTTACGGGTGCATATCGATAAAGAAAAAGCCGGTATGCTTGGCATTTCGATTGCGGATGCCAACCGGGCGGTAAGGTTGGCTGTGGCCGGCCTTAATGTTGGCACCTTTCAAAACAGTATTAATAACGATGAGGACATACACGTTACCTTGCCTAAAACCGACAAGGTGCAGGGCTTTGATGTATTTAAGCGGCTATATGTAAACAACATTATGGGCACTGCTATGCCGCTTAATGAAATTGCCGATGTTATTTTTGAAACCTCACCAAATAATATTAAGCACTACGATAAAAATCGCTATGTTGCTATTACGGCGTTTATTAAATCGGGGTATTTGACTAATAACGTGAATGACGCAATTGTTAAAAAACTGGAGAAGCTGAAGTTCAAAGATGGCTATAGCTATGTCGTAGCAGGTGAGGTTGAAAGCAAGCAAGAGAGTTTTGGCGGCCTGGGAACTATCATCCTGATTACCGTTTTTGGCTTCATTGGGGTGCTTATTCTGGAATTTAAGAGCTTTAAGAGCACTTTAATAGTGCTCTCGGTCGTTCCTTTGGGCATTATAGGCGCGATAGGCGCTTTAATGGCAGTTGGCTACCCTTTGTCGTTCGTGGCTGTAATAGGGCTTATAGCGCTTGTTGGCATTGAGGTCAAAAACACCATACTTTTGGTCGATTTTACCAACCAGTTGCGCAAACAGGGGCATGACATAGAATCCGCCATTCGGGAAGCGGGGGAAGTACGATTTGTACCCATAGTTTTAACATCTTTAACGGCTATCGGCGGCCTTCTGCCGCTGGCCCTTGAATGGAATCCGCTTTACTCTCCCCTGGCCTGGGTATTGATTGGAGGACTTATTTCCTCCACTTTGTTGGCAAGGCTGGTAACGCCCGTATTGTATAAGTTGTTGCCACCCGAAGTAAAGGTTGCTGATTAAGCAGGATTTAGATTTGGAATCCTTTTAAAAGCTGTAAAAGCTAATTATTTATCAAACGGTTTCTGGTCGGTACATTCAACATTTTCTCCGGGCGCCACTTTAAAGTAGTTACAGAAATATTTGTAATAATCGTACCGGTATTTGGTGCGTTGAGCAACTAAAGGTTTACCACATTCAACCCCACCATTAATGATATTAAGCGTTGCACCGAAACCCGGTAACCTGCCCTTTTTGATATCATCGGCACCGGGCTTCCAATTGCCGCACATTACATCGTGGCAACTGGGTTTGGGCGCCTGGGCGGTCATCCAGAACCAGATGGCCGAGGCAAAAGATACCACCGGAACCTGGATTAAGTAATCCGGGTTCCGCAGCAAGGTATCTTTATTGCCAAACCAGGCCTCGCTAAACTGACCATAATTGTAATTCCAACTCAGTTGTTTAGGGCCGCGGCCGTAATATCGTTTTCCTTTAACCGGTTTGTAAACTTCATCGCCGGCATCAATATAAGCAGGTGCAGGATGGCCCTGTTCTTCAAGGTAGCATAACCCCCATTTGAAATATCCACCGGGTGCCTCATTCCAGCCTCCGGTGGTTTCCTGTGCTATGTTTGCCAGAAATGCCGCCAGCTCTCTCTTTTGAACAGCCTCATCGCCTTCGGCAAGAAATTTGGGAAATGCTTTGGCGGCCTCTACGAAGGCTTCAAAATTGTAAAAATCAATGGTTTTACCGTGGGCATCTTTTTTATCCAATCCATACCGGTTCGGAAATAATTCGTTCCATTCTTTAGCCGTTAATAGTTTCTCTAAATTGGTTTTGCCACCATGGTGCACAACAGGTTGCGCCATACACGAATAAATCAGAAACATAAGAATACATAGAATACTAATGCGCATTGTAGTTTGAAGTTAGTCTAAATGAACAGGCCGATATTAAAACCTGTGCAATTTTAACGATTTGTAAGGTTAGTATATTCCCCAAAAGGGATTGGAAAGAGTTTGCATTATAACCTTATAATGTTCACCGCCCAGTCTATTATAATTACTGCAAAAAGCAAAACCTTGTAAGGCATGCTTATGTCGCGGCTGATAAATTTTACGAAACCTTCACTATGCGTTGTCAAATCAAGAAGAGCCCAGGCAAGTGAAACAAAAACCGCGATAGTAAAAGGTATACATAATATATTGTAAGAAAATGATAAGGGAATATTTCCATGAAACAAGGCCAGGGTGGCGCGTCCCATGCCGCAGCCGGGGCAAGGCAGATGGGTTAACAGGTTAAACAAACAAAGATTGAGGTGGTGCCCCGCAGGAGGGCCGTCCTGTATAATTAAATAAGAATACCCGCCGATTATCGTAAAGATAATCAGCAGGTATTTGACATAATAGTTTTGTGAAAATTTAAACAGCAACCTCTGCAAATTTTTTGTAGTTGGCCTCCCGGGTTCTGCCCATAACGGTAAACCAGTCAACCAGGGTCCAGATGCCCAAACCGCCGCAGGTTAATAATTTAGCAACCCCGAGGCCCGTTTCGCCCAGCATAAACCGGTCAACGCCAATGTTACCCAGAAACAAAGAGATGAGTAACAAAATCATAGGGTCTTTGTACTCCACCGACTGAACGACCATTAATTTTTGATCGTCTAGTTTTTCAAGCTGGCTTTTAATCATACCAATCTTTTCGGCCGGAAATTTTGATGACATAGAGGCGATAAACATGTCGACTTTTACCTGTTCCATTTTTTGGGGTTTTTAGTGGTTTAATATTTCCGGCTTTTTCGCGACTGCCGGATTAAGTCGTAAAAAATTTGAGTCAATTTACTTGTCGCCTAAATCATGTCATGTCACCGCCCCGGGTTGTTCATTTCGCCTGTTACAGGGCTAAATCTACATTTTTAAATTTAATGTATGATATGTTTTTAAGAAAATAAATAGGTTTATGAATAAGAAGGATACGAAATGAGAAGTTGTGTTTTGATATCTTTAGGTTGAAATCCAACGAATTATAGCCTGTCTCCTTCTTTTCTTATGCGGTGCAAAAAATCTCTTGTTTCGGGCTTCAAAAAAATGAAAAATTTCGGGTCAACGTTCAAACCTTCATCCTTGATTTTTTTGATGAGCAAAATATTGTCGTGCCATTGTCCTATAACATCTTGTAGCGAATGAAGACCCCGGTTTTTTTTGACCGAACAGATACGTTTCGACTCTGCCTGGCTTAAGAGCTGCGAACAGTATATAAACTGCTTCAGGCGCTTTCTGAATTTGTGCAGTTGGGCAGGCCTACAGTTTTTTTTCCATCCGGTCTCTAACTTATTGAATTGCTTTTGACAATAGACAAATATTTCTTTTGATGACAGATTATTCAAATGCCTTGTAATAGATTCGTTCCGGTCCGCGTCATACTTTAAATAACCCGGGGATGCAGAAATTAAATCCTGCTTTAATTTTTTGAGTGTCTTTAATTTTCCTGCGTTGAGTGCCATGTTTTTGCCACCCACCTTAATGCGACTCTGCTGTTGGATTTCTTCGCGGATAAAACCAGCGCAATGGAAAATATTTTTGTAATGGGAAAAGCTGTTTTCAAAATCAAAGTTTCTGTCAAGTTTGCCAAGCATCAATAACACTGCTTTAATTTTTTTAATGGCCACCCTGAAGTGATGCAAACTTTCAGGGTCCTTTTTCCTAAGATAGACCCGCAAACATTCTACTGAAAGAGAATCTTGTTTCAGAAAGAACTCATTCGCAGCTAATGGATTTTTGGCGCTTGCTATTACGGTCACCTCCCAAAGGTCTCAAATAAACCATTGAGTAAAGATGATTTTTGTTTTCTGTTTTAAGCTAAACAGATTAATCGAGCACTAACCGGGTGTATAGGGCTGACAGCGTTTCGTGAGCATTTGTACAGAGGCCGGGATGTACTCCTGAGGTTTGTAATATAGTACTTCGCGCCGCAGTCAACCACCTAAATCGCTCAGCAATAGGCAATTGACTAATAGGTCCGGCATGAATATCGCCAACGCATATCTGGCGAAACGCGCACAGATATGCATCTACCTCTGCAATATCCAGTTGTGGTGCGAATGACCTGATGCGCTCTTCATTAAGCGAGAACATGGCCTGTAAAAATTTTTGATCTGCGCAGTATAGTACTACACCCACATTGAGAAACTCTTCTCGCTCAACCCGGGGTACAATGCGGATAACCGCGTATTCAAACAAGTGCTGCCCTGGCATGTTGTGCGTCTTTAACGAAGGCCGCTGAATGCGCAACCCTCATGGTCAAAAATTGTATATAAGCCTGCCTGTACTGTTCAGGCGATTGAAAAGGCGGTTTGACAGTAAGCCAGGCATCGGGAACTAAGGAAACTATAGCCTCAATAAGTTTTGGCGTCAATATAGCGCGGAATTGGCTGTCAACTTCTTCAAGATGAGTGGCCCGGCGAAGGAGCACATGGTCCTTTATTTTAGCAAAAGGTTGTGTGGCCTTTTCTTCCCAGTTTTGCCAGGAGTGATGGAAGTACAACGCTGCGCCATGGTCTATCAACCATAACTCCTTATTCCACCAAAGCATATTGGTGTTACGTGCAGTCCGGTCCACATTTAAAAGCAGGCTGTCTAGCCAAACAATTTGAGAAGCAAGTTTTTCGTCAAGGCGGGTTACTGCCGGGTCGAAAGTTATGGAGCCGGACAAATAGTGAAGTCCCAGATTAAGGCCTACGCTGGCTTTCAACAAATCCTGAATTTCTTCATCGGGCTCGGTACGGCCGAAGGCTTCATCAAGGTCTGCGAAAACTATTTCAGGAACATGAAATCCCAGCGCACGCGCAATCTCCCCGCCAATCAACTCAGCAATTAAAGCCTTTGAGCCTTGTCCCGCTCCACGGAATTTGAGCACGTATAAAAAACCGTCATCTGCACCGGCTATGGCGGGCATGGAACCACCTTCGCGCAAGGGAGTTACATAGCGTGTAACATGAACGGTTCTGATGACTGGCGGTGCGGTTTTCATGATGGATAGCGACGAAAATAATGTTTTAAGGCAACAGTTTGGAAAGGTTGACAGGGTAGTGCGCCTAAAAAGTCACAGGACCAACAGAAACCTACCCGGGTTGTTTTTTAAGATAGCTTTGAATTTCCTTCAATGCGTAAGATTTTAAAAAGAAATCCGGCCCCGCTTATGTACTTAGAATTAATTTTAAGAAAATTATATCCCATGAAAACGGTTTTACACTACGCTTTCGTCGCGCTTCTCCTGTTTTTGATGACCGGTAATTGTATCCGGGCGCAAGCCCCTAATACATTTAACTCAAGAGGTATTGGTGGTGGTGGGGCCTTGTTTTCGCCGTCGGTAAATCCGTTTAATCACGACGAAATTTATTTGAGTTGCGACATGGGCGATTTGTTTCACAGTAATGACCAGGGCATGCACTGGAATTGTGAGAACTTTACACAAATACAGGGTGGGCATGATTCATATGTGTCTTTTTCTGATACCAGTATCCGGTATTCAGTAAGCTATCCTTCCCCAAATGGCAATGACGAAATTTTGCCTTTGAAGAGTACAGATGGCGGGCAAACATGGAATGTGCTGAGCGGTAGCCCGTATCCGACAGCCCCTAATGGAGGAATATTGAGATTGATAGCTGACTACAACAACCCTAACCATGTGGTAATTGCCGATTACGGCACCATCTATTTCTCGCAGGACGGCGGCAATTCTTTCCACCAGATTCATACTTGTTTAAACAACGGATCGGGCAATCACATAGCCGGCGTTTTTTTTGACGGCAATAATATTTACCTGGGTACAAATGATGGCCTGCTGTACTCAACCGATGGTGGAAGTAACTTCGATAGTCTGTCTTCGGCGGGCATTCCGTCCACCGAAAGCATGCTCTCGTTTGCAGGTGCCAGGGAGAACGGAAAGCTGCGCTTTGTCTGCCTTACCTCAACCAGTGTATATGCAGGTATTACATACGGCGATAATTACTATGGTGAAATGGCTAATGTATATACCATGGACGACACCAGCGGCACATGGACATCCAAGTTGGCAGGAATTACTATTAATAGCGATTATCCCGTATTTGTGGGTATGGCTAACAATGATATTGATACCATGTATTTAGCAGGAGGCAGTAGTATCGGTTACCCCATCGTAATGCGTACTGATAGTCTTACCGATACCTGGCATGAGGTTTTCCTCACAGCCAATAATCAAAATATTTACACCGGGTGGGCAGGACAGGGTGGCGACCACCAGTGGACTTTCCCCGAAGCGCCATTTGGTTTTGAGGTGTGTAAAAATGATTCGCGTATATTGATGTTTGGTGATTACTCCTGTGCGCATATTACTACCGATGCCGGTAATAACTGGAAGCAGCAATACTTAAATACTGCCGATGAAAACCCTGATAATGCAGCGACCCCGGTTGGTAAAAACTACCATGGTATTGGTCTTGAAAATACAAGTTGCTGGGATGTGATGTGGACCGATTCACTACATATGCTTTCCGGATTTAGTGATATTAATGGTTTGATGAGTGAGGATAAGGGCAATAGCTGGAAATTTATTCCCGACCTTACAGCTAACTCTACTTACCGGATAGTTCAGCAGGGAGGCAATATTTATGCCTGTACATCTAACCGGCATGATATATACCAAACAACCACCATTTACAACAATACACTCGATAACAAAACCGGTGCGGTTTATGTATCTGCCAATGCGGGCGCGGGTTTCAGTCTCATTAAATCTTTCGGAGGACCGGTTATCTGGATTGCCACCGACCCTACCGATACAAACCGCCTGTACGCTGCTGTAATTAACAGCGATACCACTAAAGGCGGAATTTGGAAAACCAACAACCTGGGTTTAGGTGCTTCGGCCACCTGGACTAAGTGCAATAATCCTCCGCGTACACAAGGGCATAGCTTTAACATTAATGTGCTTAATAATGGCGACCTGGTGGTAAGTTTTAGCGCCCATAAACCTACAAGCGGCGGTTCTTTTTTGCAAAGTTCAGGGGTGTTTTATAGTACGGATGGCGGGCAGACGTGGGCCGACAGAAGCGACCCCGGCATGACCTACTGGACCATGGATGTGGTGATTGATAAAAACGATACCAGCAACAGCACCTGGTACGCCGGCGTTTACAGCGGCTGGGGAAACGACCCTCAGGGTAATGGAGGCTTATATAAAACCACCAACAAAGGAGTTTCATGGACTCAAATTAACAATGAATATAGAGTAAGCTCATGCACTATCAATCCGGCCAATCCTAATGAAATGTACTTTAGCACTGAAACGGGCGGCTTGTGGTATTCCAATAATATTAACGATGCCACCCCAACATTTACACTGGTAGCGGGCTATCCGTTCAGGCATCCCATGCGTGTATTTTTTAATCCATGGAATAGCGCTGAAATGTGGGTCAGTTCGTTCGGCTATGGCATGGCCATGGCTAATACAAGTTGTAACTTAGCTGTGCCAACAATATCGCAAAACGATACCGCCCTCAGTAGCACCGTAGCTAACAGCTATCAGTGGTTATTGAACGGAAATCCTATAAGCGGCGCCACCTCGCAAAATTATGTAGCAACCCAGACAGGTAGTTATAGCGTTGAGGTGGGAGATGGAAGTGGTTGCTTTGCAACTTCCACCGGTGTGCCGGTAACTGTACTGGGTGTTATAGCTTTAAAAAGCTGCTCCTTCTCCATTTGGCCAAATCCTGCGCATAATATTTTGCATATAAGTATCGGTCCTGGTTTGGAAGGAGTTCAATCGATAGGTATTTATAGTGTTTTGGGTCAAAAATTGCAGGAGCTGAGTACGGGCAATAAAGTGCTGCTTGATTTAAATGTGGCTGATTTTTCAGCGGGTGTTTATTTTGTAAAAGCAGGCAACGACGTGGCGCGATTTGTGAAAGAATAAGGAATGGCTTTGGAGCTAACATTAAGTTCAGGTTAACTTTGCTTTCGGATGCGCAGGCTTAACAGCTTTCTAATTACATTTGCCGCCACTTAAAGCAAAACAACCACATGAGCACAGCAGCCGAAAGAGCATTACGGGGGAAATTATTGTTCACTCCCGGACCATTAACAACCAGCCTCACCGTTAAGCAGGCCATGCTAAAAGATTATGGCTCGCGCGATATCCATTTTATCAAAATAGTACAGGATATCAGAAGCGGACTTTTAGAACTGGCCGGTGTAAAAAAGGAAGAAGGTTATGAAGCTGTTATTGTGCAGGGCTCAGGAACTTTCGGAATAGAATCGGTTATAAGTTCGGTAATTCCTGCAGATGGAAAGTTGCTGGTTATTATTAACGGTGTGTACGGCGAGCGCATTGCAAAAATGGCTAAAATACACCGTATCAACACCGGCACTTTGGTATTTGAGGAAAACGTGTGGCCTGATGAAGCGCAAGTGCGGGCTGAATTGCAAAAAGGCGGCTATACCCATGTAGCTATTATCCATAGCGAAACTACCAGCGGAATTATTAACCCGCTTGAACCCTTCGGGAAACTGGCGAAAGAATTTAACTGTATTTTTATTGTGGATGCTATGAGCAGCTTTGGCGCAGTGCCGGTTGATTTTAAAAAGTGCAATATTGATTTCCTGGTTTCTTCATCCAATAAATGTATCGAAGGCGTACCTGGCTTTGCATTTGCTATCTGCAAAAAAGAACAACTTTTGAAAAGCGAAAACCAGGCCCGCACGCTGGCGCTTGATTTATATGCTCAGTGGAAAGGACTGGAAGGCGACGGACAGTTTAGGTTTACTCCCCCAACACATTCTTTGGCTGCGTTTCACCAGGCTATGGCGGAGTTGAGAGAGGAGGGTGGCGTAACCGCACGTGGCAACCGCTACCTCAACAATTATCATTTGCTGCGTAAAGGGATGCGTGAAATGGGCTTTAAAGAATATCTGCCTGATGATAAGCAAGGATACATTATCAGCACCTATCTGTACCCTGAAAACCCGGCCTTTGATTTTAAAACATTCTACCAAAAACTAAACGACAGAGATTTTATTATTTACCCCGGCAAACTTACAAAAGCGGCATGTTTCCGAATCGGGAATATCGGGCAGTTGTTTGCTGATGATATAACTGCATTGTTACAAGCCGTTAGCCAGGTTAAGGCAGAGATGGGATTTTGATTCCCCGGCACATATAAATTACCCATATAAGTTGGTAACTCTGCCCTGAGAGTTAAACGATGCTGTGTTAGCTTTGTCTCAGATACATGCATAAGGCTCGCTTTTACATTTTAGTAATGCTTTTGGCGGTACAGGCCCCTGGTTTGCGGGCGCAGGTATTGAGCGATAGCCTGCCAAAAATACTGAACCTGGACTCTTTAAGTGCTGATGATCAGGAGTTGCTTTCTCAATACCAGGATTCGTTTAAGAACGACTTTTACACGGTTCTTGATGTTTTCAATATAAATGGAAAGCCCAAAGAAGACACCTCGGTTTTTGATATGGACCGCAGCTCGCATGCCGAGGTTGGTCTTGATTTTGTGAGCAGGGAATTGATTAATGGCCGCATTATTGCCTTAAATACCACAAAGGGCAGGCTGATTAGCCTGAGCGGTGTAGGCTTTTATCCTGCCATAGCGTATTACCATAAAACGGGCTTGTTCGTAAGCTTAAGCACCACCTTTTACACCGATTCTGCGCTTGCCCATGCTACATCAATTCCGGTAATTAGTCCTTCTGCTGGTTTTAGCCACACTTTTTTCAGGCGCTGGTTTTTGAGCACTTCTTATGTCCGCAACTTTAATACTTACGGTAGTGCTGAGTCGCGGATACTGCTCAATAATGAGATGTCGTTTACCT
>Ga0316217_10001593_pt1 | contig 29118 bp, 23 predicted proteins | sample 1anoAmetaG_FD_203633 | JGI IMG/M metagenome (GOLD analysis project Ga0316217, IMG submission 203633) | Freshwater microbial communities from Trout Bog Lake, Wisconsin, USA - 1anoA | ecosystem: Environmental > Aquatic > Freshwater > Lake > Hypolimnion/Profundal zone | place: USA: Wisconsin... | reverse complement strand
ACGACCAGGGCTTCGCCGCCGGAATTGCTCCCGATCAACGCCCGGCCTGCTACATGGCAAGAGGGCTATTCCATGGTAAACTCCTTTCAGTCTACAAGAACCATAGTGTTTCACTGACGCACCAGAGGACACAGAGACGAGAAACCCTTGCCTTTCCTCGGTGTTCTCTGTGTCCTCTGTGAGAAACGGCCTTCTTTCGCGTTCATTGTGTTACAAATTCTAAGCGAAGACTTTCGGGCATGGCCGATGCGGTCCGATCGGGTATGATTATCCAATCTGCGTTCAGCTGCGGCCCATCTTGCCTTTCGTTTCGTCTTTCGTCATGGCCTCAATGAGTCATTGGGCCATTGGGCGATTGCCAACGCAATGGCTCGATGGCTCGATCACCCGATGATTCAATTAAACATTAATTCGTCATTCCAGCAGGTGCATTATGTCCCAACGCCCCATACCCCGCCGGCAGTTTTTGAAAGTAGTGGGCTCCTCCGCCCTCGCCGGCTCGGCCCTGGCAAACTTGCGCTCACCCCGCACCGCCCGCGCCGCCACCACCGCAACGGCGCCGCAGCGCCCGCGCAACATCCTGATGATGGTGGCCGACGACCAGCGTTCCGACACCATCGCCGCCCTGGGCAATAAAATTATTTCCACCCCCAATCTCGACCGGCTGGTGCAACAGGGCTTTGCGTTTACCCACGCCCGCTGCATGGGTGCGCAGCAGGGCGCCGTTTGCGTGCCCTCGCGCGCCTGCCTGATGACCGGCCGCACGCTTTTCCACGTCCCGGACGATTGCCACGGCTTTCCCCTGCTGCCCGAAACCTTCCGCCACCAGGGCTTTGCCACCTTCGGCTGCGGCAAGTGGCACAACGGCACAGCCTCGTACACCCGCGCGTTTTCCACCGGCGGCAACATCTTCTTCGGCGGCATGCACAACCAGTATCGCACCCCGGTGTTTAATTTCGACCCCGCCGGCCGTTACCCCGCCGCCCAGGCCCATGTCCCGGGCAAGTTCTCCAGCACGCTTTTCGCCGACAGTGCCGTCGAGTTTCTCCATCGCCAGCCGGCCGACCAGCCTTTTTTCGCCTATGTCGCCTTCACCTCCCCGCACGATCCGCGCACGCCGCCAGCGCCCTATTCCACCATGTACGATCCGGCCAAGATGCCGCTGCCGGTGAATTTCCTCCCCAACCATCCCTTTGACAATGGGGACTTGCACGTCCGCGATGAGAAGTTGGCCCCCTTCCCGCGCACCGCCGAAGACACCCGCCGCCAACTCTGCGATTACTACGGCATGGTCTCCAGCCAGGATGCCGAGGTTGGCCGCGTCCTCCAAGCCCTGGCCCAGTCCGGCCATGCCGACGATACCCTGGTGATCTACACCGGCGATCACGGCCTGGCCATCGGTTCCCACGGCCTTTTTGGCAAACAGAACGTCTACGAACATTCCGCCGGCATCCCCATGATCCTCTCAGGCCCGGGCATTACGCCGGGCCAATCCGCCGCCCTGGTCTACGGCTTCGACCTCTTCCCCACCATCTGCGACATCATGGGTGTCAAAGCCCCTGCCACCGTTGAAGGCCTGAGCCTTCAGCCACTGCTTTCCGGCCGCCAGACCGCGGTGCGCGATTCGGCCTTCCACACTTACATCAAAGAGGGCGCCAAAGGCGGCGTGCAGCAGGCCGTGACGGATGGTCGCTGGAAATACCACCACTACCAGGTGCAAGGCACCACCACCACGCTGCTGTTCGACCTGCAAAGCGACCCCGGCGAAACCCACAACCTCTTAACCGACCCCGCCGCCGCCCCCGAACTCCCGCGTCTCCAGGCCCTGCTCCAACGCTGGATCACCCAAGTCAACGCCTAAGCCAATCCGTCCCCATCCGGGGTGCCACAGGTCCACCGCGCACGGGGGACCTGTGCCCAGCGCGCAAAACGCCAACGCCCGCGGCGCCGTCGCCCCGTTTAACCACTTAATTATTTAACCACTTAACCGTTCGGCCGTCAGAACAGCACCGGCTTACCCAGCTTCCGCCGCACCACGGAAAACTGCCCGGCGTGCATCGTCGCATGGTTGGCACACAGCCCGAACAGCGCCCCGATCGTCGGCGCCATCTGCGCCACCGGCCCGGTCGAGGGCTTATCCAGATCGGCCTCGGGCAGGCGCAGCAAGGCCGCGATCGTCGCCGCCCGCACCTGCGCATAAAGCGCCAGGTATTCCGCCTTGGTGGCAAAGCCCGTATCCGACTTGGAATTAGCCCCTTTATGCTGCGCATCAAACCCCGCCGGCAGCGGCGGATACTTGATTCCCGGGATGTTCAGCGAAAGCATGTACACCTCGGAACTGATCACATGCCCCAGTTGCCAGGCAATATGATTGGCCTCCGGCACCGGCCGCACCAGCAAATCGGCATCGGACAAATCGCCCACGGTCATTGACACCAGGTCAAACTTCAACAATCCCGCCAGAGCGTCCTTGGCATTCATGCACCGGTCTCCTTTTGTTCCGTTATTAATCCTAGCACTGCGACTGCTAACTCTAGCCCCATTATTGCGATTGTCCAGTCACCGGGCTTTCGCGTTTCCCCTCAGGCATACTTCCCACGCCCAGGGATCGCAATCCACGGGACCGGTGGTTCTGGGATAGCGGTGCCGGCGTTCATCTGGGGTTGCACATCATTGGCCGCGGGACACGTTCTTCCGCGTTCACCGTTCCGGTTTCTGCGTTTGTGGTGGTCAACAGCGACGGGTTCTCGGGAAATACGCAAGCCGTTCAATGGTCAACAGCAGCGCCGAGTGCGCCACCCGCCTGGTCCGCACGCAGGCGCAGGACCAGCACGGCGCCGCCGACCAGAGCGCCGGAGACCAAAAGCATGCCGCCGGGGAAACCGGCGCTGGTGGATTTGAGCAAGCCGATGAGGTACGGGCCGACGAAGCCGCCAAGGCATCCCAGGGAGTTGATGGCGGCGATGCCGCCGGCGGCGGCCGTACCGCGCAGGAATTCGCCCGGCAGCACCCAGAAGGGACTCACCGCGCTCCAGACGCCGATGGCGGCCAGCGAGAACGCGGCCAGCGCGGCCACGGGCGAGGCGCACCAGGGTATCAGGGCGAAACCCGCGGCCGCCAGCAGGAGCGAACCGGCTACATGCCAGCGGCGCTCCCGCGTGCGGTCGGAATGGCGGCCGATCAGGATGACGCCCACGACCGCCAGGGCATAGGGAATGGCGACGACCAGGCCCACCTTTAAGTCGCTGAAGCCGGTGAGACTCTTGAGCACCTTGGGCATCCAATAGCTGACGCCATAGAGCCCGATCATCATTAAGAAATAGATGGCGGCCAGCAGCCAGAGGCGCCCATCGCGCAAGGCCCGTCCCAGCGCGGCGTGGTGCGGGCGCCCGGCGACGACGGCCGGCTGGGTCCGCGCCAATTCGTCGATGAGCCAGCGGCGGTCGGCTTCCGGCAACCAGCGGGCATCGGCGGGATGGTCGGTCAGGAAAAAGTAGACCGCCACGCCGGCCAGGACCGACGGAATGCCTTCGAGCAGGAAGAGCCATTGCCAGCCGCGCAGACCCCCGACGCCGCTGAGGCTCAGGAGCAGGCCCGAGACCGGGCCGCCAATGACGCCGGCCACCGCGGTACTGGTAAAAAACAACGCGGTGGTGCGGGCGCGATAGGCCGGTGGAAACCAATAGGTCAGGTAGAGCACCATGCCGGGGAAAAAGCCCGCCTCGGCCAGGCCCAGCACAAAACGCAGGACGTAGAAACTCCACGGCCCCCGGATAAACGCCATGGCGGCGGCCACCAGGCCCCAGGTGATCATGATGCGGGCGATCCAGACCCGGGCGCCGGTGCGCTCCATGATCAAGTTGCTGGGCACTTCAAAAAGGAAGTAGCCGATGAAGAAAATGCCGGCGCCAAAGCCGTAGACCGCATCGCTCAGATGCAGGTCATCGGTCATCTGGAGTGCGGCAAAGCCGACATTGACGCGGTCCACATAAGCCAGCAGGTAGAGCAGGCACATAAAGGGAATCAGCCGGCACTGCACCTTCCAGAGCACGCGGGCACCGGGATCGGCGGGCGGGCCGGCGGCGCCCAGCGACGGCATATCCTGCATCTGCGTCATGGGAGCAATATAACAAGACCGGGCCGTCTCCGCGCGGCGGGCGGTCTTGATTTTTGACGGACGGCGTGGGACGGTGGCACAGGGTGGACGCGGGCGGCTCGGCCGTCGCGGCGCGGCACCCGTGGCGGCAATGCCCGCGAAGAAACCTGGCGCCATGAAGGCGGAACCAGACCAATTGGAGAAGTCTCGATAAGACAGTAGTAGAAGGTCCAGCCCATTTCGGCAACGGATTGCCAAGGGCAATTCGGGTTGTCATAATCCGCGATATGGCAACGATTCCCGAAGCATTTGCGCTGGCGCACCAACACCACCAGGCGGGGCGACTCCAAGCGGCCGAGGAGCTCTATCGGCGGATTCTTGCCGTCGCGCCGCAGCAACCCGACGCGTGGCATCGGCTCGGCGTGATTGCGCACCAGGTGGGCAAGCACGAGCTGGCTATCGAGTACATTGGAAAGGCGATCGGGATCCACGGAACCCATGCGGATTTTTTCATAAACATGGGCCATGCCCACCAAGCCATGCAGCGGACCACGGAGGCCGCGGGATGTTACCGCCGCGCCGTGGAGTTGGCCCCCGACTCGGCCGAGGCGCATTATCGGTTGGGCAATGCCATGATGGCCCAGCGGGCACTCCAGCAAGCCGCCAGCTGCTTCCGGCGGGCAGTGCAACTGAATCCGAGCTATGCCGAGGCGCACAACAATCTGGGCACCGTATTGAAGAATCTGGGGCAGTTGGACGAGGCGGTGGCGTGCTTCCGACGGGTGGCGCAACTGCGGCCCAACGACCTGGAGCCGCACTACAACCTGGGGGGCGCCTTGCGGGACCAGGGGATGCTCGACGAAGCGGTCGCCTGCTGCCGCCGGGCCGTGGAAATTAAGCCGGACGATGCCGAGGCGCACAGCAACCTTGGCAATGCCTTGGCCGACCAGGGGAAACTCGACGAAGCGGTGGCCTGCCATCGGCGGGCTCTGGCCCTCAACCCGAACCTGGGCGAGATACACAAAGGCCTGGGGCTGGCCTTGCTTCTCGCCGGGGATTGGCTGCGGGGTTGGCCCGAATACGAGTGGCGGTGGCGGACGAAGGATCTGCTTCCCCGCGGTTTTCCTCAGCCGCTCTGGAACGGGGAGCCGCTGGCGGGAAAGACCATCTTGCTTCATGCCGAGCAGGGGCTGGGCGACACGATGCAGTTCATTCGCTACGCAGCACTCCTCAAGGAAGAAGGAGCAACGGTCATCGTCGAATGCCAGAGACCGCTGCTCCCACTGCTGCAAGGATGCCCCGGCGTCGACCAACTGGTCGGACAAGGGGATGGCCTTCCAGCATTCGCGGTTCACGCCCCGCTGCTAAGTGTGCCGGGCATTCGCCAGACATCCCCGGAGTCGGTCCCGGCGCGGATACCCTACCTCTTCGCCAGACCGGATCTTCTGGAGCTGTGGCGGGAAAAGTTGCGCAAGTTCGAGGGCTTCAAGATCGGGATCAATTGGCACGGACGCCCAGAGAATCTTCGGGGTCGTTTCCGCTCCATTCCGCTGCGGTGCTTCGCTCCCCTGGCACAAATTCCGGCCGTGCGCTTGATCAGCCTCCAGAAAGGTGCGGGCTGCGAACAACTGGCGGCGGTCCGGAATCTCTTTCCCATTACCGAACTTCCCGGGGAATTGGATCAGCAGTCCGGACCGTTCATGGATACGGCGGCGGTGATGAAGAATCTTGATCTGGTCATTACCTCGGATACGGCCGCAGCGCACCTGGCGGGCGCTTTGGGTGTTCCGGTGTGGGTGGCATTGCCCTTCGCGCCCGATTGGCGGTGGTTGTTGGATCGTTCTGACAGCCCGTGGTACCCCACGATGCGGCTATTCCGACAAACGAGTGTAGGGGATTGGGCGGGCGTCTTTGCGCAGATTGAGAAGGCGTTGGACGCGCAATTTCATCCCCAGTTGTAAATCGCCAGACCATCCCGCTGCGTCACGCCACCCCGCCGAATCTTTCGCAGTGATCAACTGTTCTGCCAGTTCGGTGGCGTTGCACAAGCGTACCAGGGAACCGGAAAAACCCGGCGAATTCCGCTACAATCTCCCGCGAATTGTCTTGGAGCCCAAACGTTTATGTTTACTGTTCCCTGCGAAGAAACCTTGCGCAGCGCCCTGGCACTGCATCAAGCCGGGCGTTTGCATGAGGCCGAACCGCTGTACCGCCAGGTGCTCGCAGTGCAACCCAACCATCCCGAGGCGCTGCACCTGCTGGGCGTCATCGCCGGGCAGGTCGGCAAGCATGAAATTGCCGTGGATCTGATTCGCCAGGCCATCGCGGCCAAACCGTTTTTCCCCGAGGCCTACAGCAACCTGGGTATTATGCTGCACGCGCAGCGGAAGCTGGACGAGGCCGTTGCCGCCTATCGCCAGGCCAATGCACTTAAGGGCAATGATCACGAAACGTACAACAACCTCGGCGTGGCCCTGGCCGAACAGGGCCTGGCGGATGAAGCCAGCATCGCCTTTCGCCAGGCCATCGCGCTACACCCCAATTTCCCGGAAGCCCACAACAACCTCGGCGCGGCACTCAAGGACCAGGGGTTGTTCGATGAGGCCATCGCCGCCTACCGGCAGGCACTGACCCTTAACCCCGCGTTTGCCGAAGCCCAGAGCAATCTGGCCGTGGCCTTGGAAGCCAAGGCACATCCTGCGGCTACCGCCCAAAGATAATCACCGCGCCAATACCAAAAATTGCCACATCCACCAGGACATGACTTACATACCCCGGCCATACCGAACCGTAGCGGCGGTACATACCTGACCAGATCAGGCCCCCGGCGAATACACCCACGTTCGCCAGCACAACCACCTTCGAGTCAAAATAAAACGCCATGCCAATCACGTGATGCACCGTAAACAGTGCGGCCGACAGGGGCACCGCCCAGCGGGCGCCCACTACCAGGCGGCATTTGTTGAACACAAACCAGCGCCACACATATTCTTCCAGCAGGGCATTGACGAAGCATTCAAAGACAGCAAAGCCAACGTAGATCCACCACGTATCAAGCTGGTTCTTGTGCGCCATGGCGGCGACCAGCGCCGGCTTGATCCACCGGTGCCGCAGCAGCAGAAACGTGCCGAGGATCAACACGCCCAGCGCCCCGCCCAAGGCCGCCCCGGCACCCAGGGCGGCCCGGGAAGCACCGGCCACCGTCGGCCGCTGACGGTCGACAAACCACAGCCAGACTATCGGCCCCAATAACAGCCAGGCCTTGGCGAGCGAAAATACCACGCGTCCCAGCGGCGCGCCGGCCAGCGTTCCGGGCCACAACCACAGCATCGCGCCAACGCCCAGGCTGGCCGCGGGCACCACCGCCAGCAACGCCAATAATCCGCCGGCCCAGCCCGAGAGGCGCGGCGGAACCAAAGTTAAAGTACCGGCGGCCATGAATAAATGCCTCCTTGCAGATGGGTGCAGCCACGTGAAGGATTCTATCAGCAATTCGAATTCTGTTGGCCATAATTTTGCCGGCCTACAATATGTCGTTGCTCGCCCATTAGTCGAACCTAATAAACAGAGGCGGGGACGCCTCTGCCACTTTTTAAGAAAGGTATCCCGTGAATCCGCTCCAACTCATCAATGACCAACCCAAGTCATCTTCGACCCCGCACCGCCGCTGGAGGAACACGACATACTCGATGCCTATTCGCAGGCGGTCACCACCGCCGTGCGCCACATCAGCCCGTCGGTGATACACATCGATACGCGACTGGCGACCCGCCACGGCGGCAGCGGCACCGGCTTTGTGTTCACCCCCGACGGATTGGCCATGACCAACAGCCACGTGGTGCATGGCGCCGCACGCCTGACGGCGACGCTGGCCGATGGCCGCCAGACGGCCGCCACGGTGGTGGGCGACGATCCGGATACCGACCTGGCGGTGATTCGCCTGGACGCGCATGATGTCCCGGGCATCGAGTTCGGCGACTCGGCCCGGCTGCAGGTCGGGCAACTGGTTATCGCCATGGGAAGCCCGTTTGGCTTCCAGGCGACGGTCACGGCCGGGGTGGTCAGTGCGCTGGGGCGCACCTTCCGCGCCCAAAGCGGCCGGCTGATCGACAATGTAATCCAGACCGATGCGGCCCTGAACCCCGGCAACAGCGGCGGCCCGCTGGTCAATGCCCGCGGGCAGGTTGTCGGCGTCAATACCGCCGTGATCATGTCCGCGCAGGGCCTGTGCTTTGCCATCCCCGCCAACACCGCCAACTTCGTGGCGGCGCGGTTAATCAGGGATGGCCGGATCACGCGCAGTTACATCGGCGTGGCGGGCCAGAACGTGCCGCTGCACCCGCGCCTCATACGGTTTTACCACTTGGACACGCCCACCGGAGTTCTGGTGCTGGCGGTCGAAGCCGACAGCCCGGCCGCCCGCGCCGGCGTGCAAGAGGGTGACATCATCATCGCCCTGGACAACGGCGCGATCGCAGACGTCGATGCGCTCCACCGCCTGCTGACCCCGGAACGCATTGGCCGGCCCATGCCCTTGCGGATCCTGCGCCGTTATGAACAGATCGATCTGCTCGTCGAACCGTCGGCCAAACCGCCAGGCCGTTAGTGCACGGGGGCCAGGCCGGGCCCTTGCCTATAGCCGATGGAGCGTTCGGAGTTCACGCTTTGGCGTGCGTTGGATACCAACGTGCCGCGAAACGCACGCTAAGACCTGAACTCCAAACCGCACCCTGACGGCCTTCGTCCACAGGCAAATGACTTGGGGTACAAGGCCAGCCTCGGCCGCGCGCCGCCACCGAAGACAGGATGCCCCGTGAGGGTCCGCGGGCGCCATGACCTGAGGGAACGTGATCCCGTACAATAGCCCCCATGCACTACGACCTGATCATTCTGGGAGCCGGCGCCGCGGGCATGATGGCGGCCGTGGCGGCCGGGGAGGCAACGCTGGGGGCCAGCGCGAAGCGACAAGCGGGTGATGATCGTTCGCCTAACGCATGCCCAGCGGGGGCCCCCTGCCCCGCTGAGCATGGCACCCAAGGGCGCGAAATCGAAAATTCTCCCTCCGCTCCGCCCCTTGACCCCTCGACCCCTCGACCCCTTTGTCCACTCCGCATCGCCGTCTTCGAAAAAAACGCCCAGCCGGGCATCAAAGTTCTGGTGTGCGGCGGCGGGCGCTGCAACATCACCAATGCCGGCAGCGTCGAGTTCCTGATCGCGCAATTCGGGCGCAATGGCCGCTTTCTGACCCCGGCGCTGGGCCACATGGATAATGACGGCCTGCGTTCCTGGTTTGCCGGCCAGGGGGTTCCCACCCACGAAGAGCACGACGGCAAAATTTATCCGGATTCCAACCAGGCCCGCAGTGTGGTCGAGGCACTCCTGCGACGCATGCGCCAAGTCGGCGTGGAAATCCATGCCGGACCCGGCTCGGCCGCCCGATCCCTGACGGTAACGCCCCCGAGCACCACGCCGGTCCCGCCCCCTGTTTCCCCGGCTCTGGACGTTGGACGTTCCCCAATTCCCCCCAATGGCTCGATGGCCCGATCACCCGATGGCCAGAGCGCATCTCATTCAACAACTCAACAATTCAGCAATTCAACAATTCCCCCGCCCCCAACTCAGCACTCGTCCCCCCGCTTCACCCTGACCACCGCCGATGGCCGCACTTTCACGGCACACCGCGTGATCCTGGCGGTCGGCGGGCAATCCTACACCCGCATGGGCACCACCGGCGACGGCTACACCCTGGCGGCCGCACTGGGGCACACCATCGTAAAACCCCGGCCGGCCATCGTGGGCCTGCTCTGCCAGGAAGAATGGCCCAAAACCCTCTCGGGCCTGGCGGTCAAGGATGTTGAAGTGCGCATCGAAGCCCCCGGCCCCCTGCCGCGGCTGGCCACCGGCAAGCCCACGCCCAGCATCAACGATATCCTCTTGACCCACTTTGGCCTCTCGGGCCCAGCCATCCTCAACCCGTCGGAAATCGTCGCCGAGCTGCTGGAAAAATTTCCTACCGTCACCGTGCGGGTCGATTTTCTGCGCCAACGCAGCGGCGCAGAACTCGCGGCCCTCTTGCGCCAGTGGCAGCAGCGCCAGGGCACCAAGCGCGTCCGCCTGATGCTGGGGGGCCTGTTTCCGCAGCGCCTGGCCGATATGTTCTGCCAGCTTGCCGGCATCCCGCCGGAACAGACCTGTGCCACTCTGACCGCCGGCCAGATCCACCAGCTTATCGAGCGGCTCAAGGTATCGCGTTTTACCATCCACGACACGCGCGGGTTTAAGGAGGCCATGGTCACCGCCGGGGGCGTCGCCCTGCCGGAGGTCAACCCCCGTACCCTGGAATCCAAAAAGATTCCCGGCCTGTACCTGGCCGGGGAAGTGCTGGATCTTACCGGCCCTTCCGGCGGCTATAACCTGCAACTGGCGTTTTCCACCGGCCACCTTGCCGGCACCGCGGCGGCTCAATCCATGTATTTTCCCTCTCCCCTAAGCACCCGCAACCCGGTATGATAAAGACGTATTAGAAGTGCCCGACACATAAAGGGAGGATTTGCCATCGCTACGACCACCCCTACCGCCACCAAACTGGCCGCCCGCGACTTTGCGCTGGCCGCCGCCGAACTGGCCGCTGATACGCGCTGCGAGGATGTGATTGTTCTGGACCTGCGCGGTCGTTCGCCCATTACCGAATTCTTCATCATCGCCACGGGCACCTCGGCCCGGCAGATGCGCACGGTAGCCGATGAACTTTCGGACCTGGGCAAGCGCGTCGGCTTCCGGCCCATCGCCACCGATGGCTACGAATCCTCACGGTGGATCGTCATTGATTTTGCGACCGCCGTGGCGCATGTATTTGATACCGAAAGCCGCGATTTTTATGACCTGGAACTGCTGTGGGGCGATTGCCCACGGATCAACTGGCGCAAGGAACTGGGCCTGCCGGATGCCGTCCCGACTCCCAAACCCGAAGCCGGGCGCCACCGCGCCGATGAAGTAGGCTCCCTGGGCGAAGACGCCGCGGCCGATGAGCCGCCGGATCTCGACGAATCCGACGAGGAAGGCGCCGAGGACTCCACGCCGATGGTGGTGGAACTGGCCGACGAATCGACGGGTTCGGATAGCGTGGCATTTGTCGAGATCGATGACCCCGCGTCCCGCCGCAAGAAGAATACCGCCGTATTCCCCGTGCCGCTCAAAGCCGAAGATGCCGACGCGCACGTCAATACGCTGCGGCCGGTGGCCAAGGACTCGTTGGACGAAGATGCCGCCGAACGGTTCGCGGAAGAACAGGCCGGCGTGGACCCCGAGGCCCTGGCGGCCGAGGATCTGCCCGAGGAACTCATCGAAACGGTCCCGATGGGCGGCGTATCGGCGGGGCTCTCAAGCACCACCATTGTTGAAGATGACGAAGACCAGCAGCGGGAATCGATCGAGCTGGATAACGCCGGCGAAAACCGCGAGGATGTGCCGCAAGGCGGCACGCCGCGGCGCACGGCGCCCGTGCCCCCAGCCCCCCGTGGCAAACCGCTGGTCCGCCGCGCCAAGCCGGTGGCCGCCAAGGTCGTTAAGAAAGCCAAACCGGCCGCCAAGGCCAAGCTCAGCGCAAAGGCCCAACCGAAGGTTAAGGTTAAACCCAAGGTCAAAGCCAAAGCTAAGGCCAAGCCGAAGATCAAGACTAAAGCGAAGCCCCAAGCCAGGCCCGTAGCCAAAGCCAAGGCAAAAGTGCAAGCCCCCCGGAAAGCGGCTACGAAGAAACCGGCGTCCAAGAAAGTCGCGGCCAAGAAGGCCAAGCCCAAGGCACGCAAGCGCTGAAGCCCTCCAGAGGATTGAACCATAGAGGCCCAGCGCGGCACGGCCAGACCAAAAACCTAAACACGAAGTCACGAAGCGGCGAAGGACCACGAAGAAGACAAAAAGTTGGAATATAACTAACGATCATTCATAGACTTCGTAGGTTGCCCAGATCGGCAGAGCCGCAACCAAAAGGACCTTACCGTCTTCGTGGGTCTTCGTGGCTTCGTGACTTCGTGTTTATGTCTTTATTGTTACACCCAGACCACCATTTTCCCCGCAAGAGGTAACCCGTGCGTCCGATTGAAGAAACTCTCCGGTCCGCGTTCAGCGTGGCCATTGGCCGTGCTTTTGGCGCTGAATTTGTCACCGATCCGTTGATCAAAACGGCGGATCCGAAATTTGCCGATTACCAGTCCAATGTCGCGATGGCGCTGACCAAAAAGGTCAATCGCCCGCCCCGCGAAGTGGCGGCCGGGATCATCAGCCACCTGGACGTGGCCGGCATGTGCGAAACGCCCACCATCGCCGGGCCGGGCTTTATCAATATCCGCCTGAAAAAGGAATGGATCGCCGCCACCCTCCAGCAACTGTCCACCGAAGCACGCGCCGCGTTCCGGGGCGGCGTGGATGTTACCGCCAGTCCGCAAACGGTCGTCATCGACTACTCCGGCCCCAACGTGGCCAAGCAACTCCACGTGGGCCATTTGCGCTCCACGATCATCGGCGACACGATCGCCCGCACGCTGGAATTCCTGGGGCATAAGGTCATTCGCCAGAACCACATCGGCGATTTCGGCACCCAGTTCGGCATGTTGATTCACTACCTGCGCACGCACCAGCTTACCGGTCAGGCCTTTACGATTGCCGACCTGGACACCTGGTACAAGGCGGCGACCGGGCAGTTCAAAATTGATGAAGCGTTCGCCGTGGCAGCGCGCAAAACAGTCGTAGCCCTGCAAGCCGGGGAGCCCGATGCGGTGGCCATATGGAACGCCATGCGCGTGGTCACCCACGCGCATTACACCGCCATTTATCAGCGACTCGGCGTCACCCTGACCGACGCCCACGAGCGCGGCGAATCGTTCTATGCCGCACGCCTGCCCCTGCTGGTTGACCGTGTGCGCCAAACGCTGGAGTACGGCGGGGAGGGCCCCAGCGTGACCGCCCGCGCTGGCAGTACGGCCACGCAACCCTGGGAACTGGGCCTCGACGCGGTCTCCGCCCCGGGCGCCGCCGAAGCCCGCGGCGCCCTGACCAAGCGCGACGACCTGGCGCGCCTGGCCGACGCCGGCGAAAAGACCATCGTCAATAAACCCTTCGCCGCCATGTCTGCTGGCGCCCTGTGCATCTTCCTGCCGGGCTATGTCGATCGCGAGGGCCGCCCGCTGCCGCTGATGGTGCAGAAATCCGATGGCGGCTATCCCTATTCGGCCACCGACCTGGCCGCGCTCTACTTCCGCGTGCAGGAAAACAAAACCACCTCCGCCGAGCAGGCCCCACTGCGGGAGGATTGGCACGCCACACGCGTGATCTATCTGACCGATGCGCGCCAAGCGCAGCACTTTGCCATGGTGTTCGCGGCCTTCCGCGCGGCCGGGTGGGACCGCCTGCCTGACCAGCGCTCCGCCCTGCTTGAACACGCCCCGTTTGGCTCCATGCTCGGCCCGGATGGCAAGCCTTACAAGACGCGCTCCGGTAATTCCGTCGCGCTAAACGACCTGCTGGATGAAGCGATCGAACGCGCGGCCGAAGAAGTCAAAACCAAGAACCCCGACCTGGCCGCGGATAAACAGGCCCGGATCGCCCAGGCGGTCGGCATTGCCGCCGTCAAGTACGCCGACCTGCGCCCCGACCGTGCCACCGATTACGTTTTTGATCCGGCGGCGATGGTCAAGTTTGAGGGCAACACCGGCCCTTATCTGCAGTATGCCTATACGCGGATCGCCAGCATTTTCCGCAAGGCCGACGCCACGCCGGAACAAATCGGCCCCGGCCTGATCCTGCTCGATCAACCGGCGGAACTGGGCCTGGCCAAGAAGATCCTGGGCTTCCCCGGCGTGGTGGAAGACCTGGCACGCGACCTTAAGCCCCATTATCTGTGCACCTACCTGTACGACCTGTGCAGCGCCTTCTCAACTTTCTACGAATCGTGCCCCGTGATTCATCCCGCACCGCCCGAAGAGATCCGCCAAAGCCGCCTCCGTCTGTGCGATCTGGTCGCGTGCATCTTGCGCCTGGGCCTCGTGGGATTGCTGGGCATTCAGACTCTTGATGAGATGTGATCCGGATTCTGATTGAATCACGCGCGGTGACGAATGCCGCGGAAAACGTCGCCGCTGTGGCGACGGCTATAAGCTGGCGCGTGAATCAAAGATAATTTTGGCGACAAAAAAACGGACGGCCGCGTCGTAACACAGCCATCCGTCTGTATTCAATTTCGCAAGTCCTGATCAGCTCAGGCGCTAAAGGAGCTGCCGCAGCCGCAGGTATGGGTGGCATTGGGATTCTTAAAGACGAATCCGCGGCCCATAACTTCGTCCTTGAAGTCGATTTCGGTGCCGTTGAGGTACAGGTAGCTCTTCTTGTCGCAGGCGATCTTGATGCCTTGGGAGTCCATGATCTCATCGTTCTCGGCCGGGGCTTCAGTCAAGTCCAGCACATAGCTGAAACCTGAGCAGCCACCGCCCTTTACGCCAACTTTCAAGGCCACAGTTTCGGCCAGTCCCTGAGACTGAATAATGCCCTTGATTTCCTTGGCGGCGGTTTCGGACAACAGAATCGGCATACAAAAAACTCCTGTGCCAATGCACGTTAAGGTTCATGAAAAGTCTTATTACTATAGGTGGGTCAGGCGAAGATTCAAGTGGGCTATGCTTTTAGGTTGGGTGGCTATAGAATAAAACTCAAGAATCGCAGATGCATTCTGGGCGCACTTGAGATACAATCTCAATTGGAATTCCCAACGGAGTGACTTATGCCTACGTCTACCGACACTATCGAACACCTCGCCAATCGCGAATATCAGTGGGGGTTCGTCACGGATATCGCAGCCGATTCCGCCCCCCCCGGCCTGAACGAAGAGATCATCCGCTTCATTTCTCTTAAGAAGAAAGAGCCGGATTGGATGCTCGATTGGCGCCTCAAGGCCTACCGCCATTGGCTCACGCTCAAAGAGCCCACGTGGCCCATGGTGCACTACCCCCCGATCGACTACCAGCAGACCATTTACTATTCGGCGCCAAAACCCAGCAAAAAATCCCTCGATGAGGTGGACCCCGAACTGCTGGCCGTTTACGAGAAGCTGGGCGTGCCGATGAGTGAACGGGCCGCCCTGGCCGGGGTCGAGCAGCGCAACGTGGCGGTGGATGCGGTCTTCGACAGCGTGTCGGTCACCACCACGTTCCAAAAGAAACTTGCGGATCTGGGCATTATCTTCTGCAGTTTCAGCGAGGCGGTGCGGAATCACCCCGAGCTGGTGCGGAAATACATGGGATCCGTGGTCCCCTACTCGGACAATTACTTTGCCACGCTCAACTCGGCGGTATTTACCGACGGCTCGTTTGCCTACATCCCCAAGGGCGTCAAATGCCCCATGGAACTGTCCACCTACTTCCGCATCAATGCCAAGTCCACCGGGCAATTTGAACGCACGCTGCTGATCGCCGATGAAGGGGCTTCTGTAAGCTACCTGGAAGGTTGCACCGCGCCGATGCGCGATGAGAACCAGCTCCATGCCGCCGTGGTGGAACTGGTGGCCCTGGACAACGCGCAGATCAAATACTCCACCGTGCAGAACTGGTATCCGGGCGATAAGCAGGGCAAGGGTGGCATTTATAACTTTGTGACCAAGCGCGGCGCCTGCCGCGGCGTGAATTCCAAAATAAGCTGGACCCAGGTGGAGACCGGCTCGGCGATCACGTGGAAATACCCGAGCTGCATTCTCCAGGGCGATAATTCGGTCGGCGAGTTCTATTCCGTCGCCCTGACCAACAACTACCAGCAGGCCGATACGGGAACCAAGATGATCCACATCGGCAAGAACACCCGGAGCACGATCGTCTCCAAGGGCATTTCGGCCGGCCACGGCCAGAACACCTACCGCGGCCTGGTTAAGATCCTGCGCGGGGCCAGCCATTCCCGCAACTACACCCAGTGCGATTCGCTGCTGCTGGGGGACAAGTGCGGGGCTCATACCACGCCGTACATCGAGGTGCGCAATACCACCAGCCGCGCCGAGCATGAGGCCTCGACCAGCAAGATTGGCGAGGACCAGCTCTTTTACTGCAAGACCCGCGGCCTGGCGCTGGAGGATGCCGTAAACATGATCGTCAATGGATTCTGCAAGGAAGTGTTCCGCGAGTTGCCGATGGAATTTGCTGTCGAGGCCCAGAAACTGCTGGGTGTGAGCTTGGAAGGCAGCGTGGGATGATGACAAGACGTTTTCAAAAACAAGGTTAAAAAACATGCCACTGCTTGAAGTAAGAAATCTGCACGCCCGCGTCGCCGCTCCCAATGGCCGGGAAATTCTCAAGGGGGTCGATCTAACCATCAACCCCGGGGAAGTCCACGCGATCATGGGTAAAAACGGCTCGGGCAAATCGACCCTGTGCCAGGTGCTGGCCGGACGGGAAACCTACGAGGTGACCCAGGGCAGCGTCCTCTACGACGGCAAGGATCTGCTGGAACTCTCGGCCGAGGAGCGCGCCCGCGAAGGGCTCTTCCTGGCGTTTCAGTACCCGGTAGAGATCCCCGGTGTATCGACCAGTTATTTTTTGAAGGCGGCGGTCAACGCGATCCGCAAGCATCATGGCCAAACCGAGCTTAATGCCGTCGAGTTTCTCAACCTGGTCAAAGAGAAGCAGGCAATGCTGGAGATTGAGCAGTCGTTCATGAACCGCGCCGTCAACGAAGGTTTCTCCGGCGGTGAGAAGAAACGCAATGAAGTCTTCCAGATGGCGGTGGTCAACCCGCGTCTGGGCCTGCTGGATGAAACCGATTCGGGCCTCGATATCGATGCCCTGAAGGTGGTCGCCAGTGGTGTGAATAAACTGCGCCGCACCTGCACCGATGCCGACTGCACCTATTGTGCCCTCAAAGGGGTCGCCAGCGGCATCGTCAAGCACCATAAGCAGGATACGCAGCGGGCACTCTTGCTGGTGACGCATTACCAGCGCCTGCTTAATTACATAGTGCCCGATGTGGTGCACGTAATGATCGACGGGCGGATCATCAAGTCCGGCGACAAGTCGCTGGCCCTGCGCCTCGAAGAGCATGGCTACGACTGGGTGGAAGACGAAGTGAACGTGAGTTAACAGCGCGGGCTTTCCCCCGCGATTTTGCCGTGGCCGGTGGCCCCGGCGCAGGAGTTCCGGGAATGACACAAGTGCTCGAACAAGAACACCATTATCTGGCCAAGCTCGGTCCCAGCGGACCGCAGGACGGGCCGCAGCACCCATGGCTCAGCGCGCTGCGCCAAGCGGGCTTGGACCGCTTTACACGCGTCGGTTTTCCCAGCTCCCAGGACGAGGAATGGCGGCAGACCAATTTGGCCCCCCTTGCCAAAATCGCATTCGGACCGGCCACGCGGGTGCCCCCCGCCGCCGCCGCCCACGCCTTAACCCCGTATACTTTTGGCAAGGATGCCGTGGCGGAACTGGTTTTCGTCAACGGCTTTTTCGCCCCGGAACTCTCACGCACCGCGGATCTGCCGCGCGGCGCCACCCTGACCAACCTGGGCCACGCGCTGAATACCGACGGCACCCGGCTCGCCGGGCAACTGGGCCGGCATGCCGATATCCACAAAAACCCCTTCGTCGCCCTGAACACCGGGTTCCTGGGTGATGGCGCCGTGCTGCACCTGGCCCGCAACACCGTGGTCGAGCGGCCGATTCACCTGCTGTTCCTGACGATTCCCGGCACCGGGCCGGCGGTGGCCCATCCGCGGGTCCTGGTTTGCGCCGAGGAAAACGCCGAAGCGTCGATCGTGGAAACCTACGCCGGAGCCACTACCAGCGCTCCGGACGCAGCACCCTACTTCACCAATGCCGTTACGGAAATGATCTGCGCCGCCCATGCCCGCATCAACCACTGCAAGCTCCAGCAGGAAAGCCGCAATGCTTATCACATTGCCACCATGCAGGTGGAGTTGGGTCGCGGGGCCAGTTTTGTTTCGCACTCGGCCTCCATTGGCAGCAAGCTGACACGCAACGATCTGAACGTGATTTTGAACGGCGAATTCGCCGAGGCCACGCTCAACGGGCTGGTGCTGGTGACCGGCGACCAGCATGTCGACAACCACACGCTGCTGCGGCACGAAAAAGCCAACTGCCCCAGCCACGAGCTTTACAAGCATGTGCTCGATGGCCGGGCTACCGCGGTATTCCGGGGCAAGATCTTCGTGCAGCAGGATGCCCAGAAGACCGACTCCAAGCAGACCAGCAAGTCGCTGCTGCTGACCGATGAAGCCTATATGAATTCGCAACCCGCCTTGGAAATCTACGCCGACGACGTCAAATGCACCCACGGCTCGACCACCGGCCCGGTGGATGAAGACATGGTGTTTTACCTGCGCACCCGCGGCATATCCCTGGAAGCGGCGCGCCACCTGCTGACCTACGCGTTCGCGGCCGACGTTACGCGGCGCATCCACGTGGAACCAGTGCGCCGCCGGATCGAGGAATTCATGGCCGCCCAGCATGGCCTGCCGCAGGACCTGCGTATTACGGATTTGGGCGCGCATGATGAAAAAGCCAGGTGAGTAATCGAGTGCTTATGACCGCTTTAGATGTGACAATTTCGCCCCGCGTAACGCCCGCCAAAACCGGGTTTGATGTGGCGCGCGTCCGGGCCGATTTTCCGATCCTGGCCACCACCATGCGCGGCAAACCGCTGGTCTATCTGGACAACGGCGCGACCACGCACAAGCCGCGGGCGGTTATCGAAGCCGAAACGCGTTACTACGAAACGCAAAACGCCAACATTCATCGGGGCGTTTATGAATTGAGCCAGACCGCCACCGATCTGTATGAAGCGGCCCGGAAAACGGTGCAGGCGTTCCTTAACGCGGCCGAACCGGCAGAGATCATTTTTGCCCGCGGCGCCACCGAGGCGATCAACCTGGTGGCGGCTTCTTATGGCCGCACGTTTCTCCAGCCGGGTGATGAAGTCATCGTCTCGACGCTGGAACATCATTCCAACATCGTGCCCTGGCAGATGGCCTGTGCCGCGACCGGCGCGACCCTGCGGGTAATTCCCGTCAACGATGCCGGCGAATTGTGCATGGACCACTATGCCAAACTGCTCAACACCAGAACTAAGTTCGTGGCGGTCAATCACATCTCCAATGCCCTGGGCACCATCAACCCGGTGGCGGAGATTATTAGCCAGGCGCATGCGGTGGGCGCCAAAGTGCTTATCGATGGCGCCCAGTGGGTAGCCCATTACCCCACCGATGTGCAGGCGATCGATGCCGATTTCTATGCCTTCTCCGGCCATAAGCTCTACGGCCCGACCGGCATCGGCGTGCTCTATGGCAAACGCGCCCTGCTCGAGAGCATGCCCCCCTACCAAGGCGGCGGCGATATGATCGCGTCGGTTACATTTGCCAAAACCACCTATGCCGAACTGCCCAACAAATTTGAAGCCGGCACGCCGAACATTGCCGGGGCCGTGGGCCTGGCGGCGGCCATCGATTATGTCAGCGCCATTGGGCTGGAGAACGCCGCGCGACACGAACAGGCCCTGCTGGAACACGCCACGGCGCAGCTTGCGCAGGTGCCGGGGCTGCGTATCATCGGGACCGCGGCGCAGAAAACCAGCGTGATTTCCTTTGTGCTCGATAATCCGCCGCTCTCGGCCCTCGATATCGGCATCAAACTCGACAATGCCGGCATTGCCGTCCGCACGGGCCACCACTGCTGCCAACCCGTGATGGACCGCTTTGGCATCCCCGCCACCACCCGGGCCAGCTTTGCCATGTACAACACCTTGGAGGAAGTGGACGCCTTGGCGGCGGCACTCCAGAAGATCGTCGCCGCAACATCGAAGCGCTCTGCCGGCACTCCCAGCGGCGCTGGCCAGGTCAGTTATCCCAAGCCTTTCGCCAAATCACCGCAGGCCGCAGCCCAACAATTGGCCGAAGAGTTTGAATTCCTGGGCGAACGTGAAGCCCGCAACCAATACGTCATGGACCTGGCGGCCAAACTGCCGCCGTTGTTCGACCTGCTCAAGCAGGTCACGCCGCGCGTGCCCGGCTGCATGAGCGAAGTTTACCTGGTCGCCCGTCCCGCGGCGGATCGGCCCGGCGTGCTGGAGTTTGTGGCCGATGCCAACGCCGACATTGTCCGGGGCCTTATTGCCATCCTGCAACGCCTGTTCTCCGGCCAACGCGCCCGGGATATAGTGGCGTTCGATTACGAGGCGTTTTTCCGGCAAATCCAACTGGATCAGTTCATCAGCTCGCAGCGGCGCAACGGCCTGGAAGGCATGGTCCGCCGCATCCGCCAGGAAGCCACCGCCATCGCCGGCAAGGCCTGACAGCTCCTGACAAAACGACGCGTGACCGATCCGCAACGTAAATGAGCCACAAATGAACACCAATAAACACGAATGAGTACAAATGATGGGGACTGGCGATTCCACCACAATTTGTTCATTACGTCTTCTGAATTTGTGTTCATTCGTGTTCATTTGTGGCTAATTTATTCTCTTTGTGACCGCCGCACCGTCGCATATTGCCAAGTGCTTCAAGCCTAAGAGGTGTTTCCTATGGAAAACAACCCGCGTCCCATGTCGTTGCCGCAAGTCGTACCGCCGGACCATGCCGCCAAAATCCTGCAGGATATATTGAGTAAGAACGTTGTTAGCGGCGGTGCGAGCCCCGCGCTTGGCGCATCTCCAAACCAAACGCTCGCGCCCGATCAGAAAGCGTTGCGCGAAAAGATCATTGCCGCGTTGCAATCCATCTTCGATCCCGAGATCCCCCTAAACATTTACGACCTGGGCCTGATCTACAATATCGAAATCTCCCCGGTCAACGCGGTTAAAATCCAGATGACCCTGACCGCACCGGGCTGCCCAGTGGCCGGCGAAATCCTCGCCAACGTTAAAAACAAAATCACCGCCATCCCCGAAGTTCCCACCACCGATGTGGAACTGGTCTGGGAACCACCGTGGACCAGAGACCGCCTCTCAGAAGCGGCCAAGTTGGAGTTGGGATTGATGTGATACACCCGTCTATTGCATTTTCGCCTCCTGTGGAAGTAGCATAATGCAGTCAGGAGAATATCGATGTCGGCCCACGTTACAGTAGATGAGGTTATGAAATTGGCCCGGGGATTATCGCCACTGGAGAAACTCCGCCTTATTGAACGTCTTGCGCCAGACTTGGAAGCGGCCATGGCCACCCAACCACGTCAAGGCTTGCGCGGTTTATTCAAAGCCTGTAGCATAAGCGACGAAGATATTCGCGCCGTGCGCCGCGAAATGTGGCAGACCTTCCCACGTGAGGATGTTTAATGCCCCATGCGGTAACCGACACGCACGCCTTAATCTGGTATCTGCGCGACGATCAGCGACTATCACCGGCGGCCAGCGCCCTGTTCGAGGCCTGCGCACAGGATGGCGAAAGCATTTGGGTTCCATCAATTTGTGCTGTCGAAATCATCTACCTTGCGGAAAAAGGCCGGATTCCACCGGATATGTTGCAATCATTTATCGATGGGATGGCCGCGCCTGGAACCGTGCTGAAACTTGCCGGGTTGGATTTGTCCACCGTCCAGGCATTAACCACCATCCCCCGCGCTGCCGTGCCAGATATGCCGGATCGAATTATTGCCGCCACCGCCGTAAGCCTGGGCTTTCCGTTAATCAGCCGCGATGGGCGTATTCGTGCCTCTGGTATTGCGACCGTTTGGTAGGCGGCTTCAGCGCCGCCGCCATTACTCCAGACGCGGGTCCGCCGCTCCGCCGCCGACCGCACCATCACGTAACGCATTCATACGCGAATTTGCCGCAGCGCCTCGTAAACCACAATCCCCGCCGCGGTCGCCAGGTTCAGGCCCCGCGCCCCATCGACCATCGGAATCGTCACGCCACGGTCTGCATGCTGCTCCAACAGTGCCTTGGGCAAGCCCGCGGACTCTTTGCCGAAGAACAGCCAATCGCCCGCCCCATATTGCACATCCCAATACGCCTGCGTCGCGAATGCCGAAGTCAGCCAGACCGGTTCATCTCCGATCACCTTCCACAGTGCCGCCAGATCATCATGCACCACGATCGGCACGTCCTTAAGGTAATCCATTCCGGCACGTTTGAAGTTTCGTTCGTTGAGGAAGAATCCCAAAGGCCGCACCAGGTGCAACTGCGTCCCGGTCACCGCGCACAGGCGCGCAATATTACCCGTATTCTGCGGAATTTCCGGCTCCACGAGAACCACTTTCAGATGATGTGCTGCCAAAGGCACGGTATTCCCCAGCTTCCAAAATACTTCGTATATCTCTGTGAAGTCTCTGTGCCTCTGCGTCTCTGTGGTTCACCTTATCTGGCGAATAACCAATGCCCGCATGCGTCGAAAGTCATTCACTATCTCGCAGATTCTTCTTCGCCGGCACCTTCTCGCTGATGACCATCGTGCGGGCCAGCAGATCGCCGAGGCGCTGCCGGGCGGGGCTGATGACCATGAAAATCAGCAGGACCCCGGTCATCATTTCAAACACACGCACCGCATTGCGCACCAGGATGGACAAGGCAGTGGGCTTGGAACCGTCCAGGGCGATCACCCGGAGATGGCACAACCGCTTGCCCAGCGAGCGCCCCCAGAACAGTTCGCCGACCGTCACATGCAGCAGGTACGCGGCGAGGCTCAGCAGCAATTCGGGCGAGGTGAAAATGCCGCTCCAACCCGCCGGCCCATCGGCCAATACGCCCGCCAGGTTTGACCAGCGATCTTCCTGAAAATCAAAGAACTGAAAGACTCCAAACACCACCACCACCGGCAATACCATGTCGATGAGTGCCGCGGCCAGGCGCACGTTGACGCGTGCCACCCGGGCGGGCACCGCGGTGGGCGGGGAGGGCTGTTTCTGCTGCCATTGCCATAGGGCGATGGCCAGCAGCGACACGAGCACCGCCATCATGAACGAGGCCAGGCCGCCACCATCGCGGGGCTTTTCGCGCAGCGGTTCGACCGGCATCGGAGCTTCCAGCGGTTGGCCAGCGCTGCTGAACAGGGTGGTCACGAGGTTGCCGGCATCATCGGTAAAGAGTGCACGGATCAAGTTGCCGCTGGCCACGACCGCTACGCTTTGCGCCACCGGACCCGAGACGCTGCGGCCCAGGTCCATCGGCGGCAGCATTTGTGCCGGATCCAACTGGCCCTCCGGGGTCAATGCCCCGCCCCGCAATGCCCCATTGGCGTTGGTCGCCGGCTGCACGGCCCAGAGAATCAGCGTGCGTGGTCCCAGCGTCACCGGCCATATCCGTCCCGCCGCCACCGGCACCGACGATACGGCCGGGGCGGACCAGCGGCCGTTGCCCCCGGTCGAATCCAACCGGCGTACAATCAATTGCTGGGCTCCGTTGACCCACGCCGCAATAACCTTGCCATACTGCATAGCCAATACCGGCAGCGCCGCCCCGGGAGTCAAAACGTTATCGCTGATCAGGCCGAGGCACGCCCGCGGCGCCCAGCGGCCGTCGTGATAGACCAGCAGATTCCAATATTGCCGGTATTGCCGGGCCGGCGCTGTGGTGGTCGCGGGCGCACTGGCCGGACCCGTAGCGGCCCGGCTGGTCGCCGGCGCACTGGCCGGGGTGGCCCAGAACGCCGGTAGTGGGGCCGGCGCCGGTGGCGGCACATCAAGGGCCTCGGGCCCGGTGGCCAGGACCAGCAGATCGTCGTCGCAGCCCAGCGCCGCGACGGGATGCTGACCGCTTAACTGCGTGCGAAAGGTGCGCTCCGTCAATTCCATCTGGTTTACCGCGCCGGTCTGGTCCACCAGCAGCACGCCGCCCCAATGGGCTTGGCCGCGGGGCGTCACAAAGGCCAGCGCCACGGGCATTCCCGGCAGCACCAGGCGGGTGCCATCGCAGGCCGCCAACCACAGGGCTTGCTCATGAAATTGGCGATTAACCGGATGCACATAAAGCGTAAAACGGCTGCCGTTTTCGGTTGCCACCGGCCGGCACACCCACACATTTTCCTCATCGCCGGCCGCCACCAGCGGCCCGGGTAGAAACTTTTCCCCCAGCGGCAAGGGCACCAGATCCTGCCGGGCCAGCGCCGGACGCACCGCCAGCCCCCCCAGCAGGAAACCATACCACATCAGCACTGCGCAGATAAGCCACCGGTTCTTCATGGTGTCTATTCTAATCGCAGATGCCGCCGGTGGGCAGTGGTTCACGCGGGCGTGGCGATAATTTGTGGGAGTCGTTTGGAGTTCCGCCTTCAGGCGGCTGCGCCAGCAACGCCGCCTGAAGGCGGAACTCCGAACCATAGGGCCGCCCATCGACGAAATATGCGACCCAACCGCTGACATCCGGTTATAATCCCCGGCATGTACTCGGCCTTGAATTTTCTGACGCTGGCGGCGCTGCTGCCGCTGGCCAGCGCTCTATTTCTCTGGCTCTCGGGCCGGCGCCTCGGGCGGGCCGCGGCATATATTGCCACCACCGCGGTCGCCGCGGCGCTGGGCCTGTCGCTGGCGACGCTGATCGTCTGGGTGGCCGGTCCCCAATTCAACCAGACCCACTATGCCGAAGCCGTCACCTGCCGCTGGCTGCCCGTGCATGACCCGCCGCAGTTGCGTATCGCCGAGGGGATCAACGCCATGAACCCCATGGAAGCCACCCTGGCCCTGCGGCAATTTGAACGGGAAAATAACCGTCGCAACCAGGGGCTGCAGCTCGGCCTCATGGTCGATACCCTGACCATCGCCATGTTCCTGACCGTTTCAATGATTGCCACTTTCATCCACATCTATACGGTCGCCGCCCTGGCCGGGAACCCGCGCCAACACCACTTTTTTGCGTGGCTCAACCTGCTGTGCTTTGCCATGTTCGGCCTGGCCCTGGCCAACAACCTGCTCCAACTGCTGGCCTTCCTGGAACTCCTGGGCGTATGTGCCTACATGCTCATCAGCTTTGTACCGCAGCGCCAGGCGCCGGCGGCTGCCGCATCCAAGACACTTCTTTTGCACGTGCTGGGCGCCACCGCCTTCCTGATCGGCGCGGGCACCCTGGCGGCGCAAAGCGCCATCGGCATGGCTGGCCTGACGTTCTTTGCCGGCGGCCCGGACATGGTCGGCACCCCCGTGCTCGAACACCAGGTGCTGGTGGCGATTGCCGCCGGCGCGCCGGCCGATGTGCTGTATTTCACCAGTGCCCCGCAATTGCTGGGCTTAAGCTGGCTGACGTGGGCGGGTATCTGCCTGTTCGGCGGAGCGCTGATTTGCAGCGCCCAGTTTCCGCTGCATGTCTGGCTGGTGGCCGCCGCCGAAGGTCCCACGCCCGCCCTGGCGATGCTCGGCTCGGTGGGCACGGTGGCGGCGGGCGCGTTTGTGGTGGCGCGTTTATATGGCATTTTCACCCTTGATGCGCGGCTGTTTATCGCCACGATCGGCTGCCTCTCTTTTGCGGCCGGGGCGCTGCTGGCCCTGGTGCAAACCCACCTCAAACGCCTGCTGGCGTATTCGAGTGTGAGCCACCTGGGACTGGTGATGCTGTTCTTTGGCGCTGGCGCCTACGTGGCGGCCCTGTTTGTCATGGTGGTGCACGCGTTCTGCAAGGCGTGCCTTTTCCTGGCCGCCGGCAGTGTGCTCCAGAGTTGCCGGGGTGAAACGCAATTGCGCCGCCTGGGCGGGCTCTGGAAGCGCCTGCCGATCACCGCCGGCACTTTTCTGCTGGCTATGTTATCCCTCTGCGGGACACCATGGCTCGCGGGTTTCTTTGCGCAGGGCATGGGGCTCGATACCCTTCACAAATACGCCCTGGCCCTGCCGGGTTCCTATGGCCCGTTGCTGTGGTGGATTCCGGCGCTGACCCTGTTTATCACGGCGTTCTACATGTGGCGCTGCTGGTGGCTGGTATTTGGCGGCCGGGCGCGGGATCCCGAGTTGGATGCCGCCGCCCACGAAAACCCCCTGCTGACCCTGCTGCTGATCCTGCTGGCGGGACTCACCGTCGTGGCCAGCTACCTGGATATTGACAACATTGTGGCCAAGTCCGTCCCGGCCGCGGCCCTGGTGGTTACGGCGCCCCATCCGGATCCGCTCGAGGCGATCGGCACGCCGGCCGGCTGGGCCGGCGTACTGGCGGCGCTGTGCATCATGCTGCTGCATGTGCCGGGCCCCAACCTGGCCGACCGCGGGCGCCGCCTGCCGGGCCTGAATCTGCTGTATATCTGGCTTTCCGAAGACATGTTCCTGGAGGATTTATACGACGGCGTGATCGCCCGGCTCTTTCGCTGGGGCGCCCAGGGCGGTACGCTTATCGATCGGTACCTGCTCGATGGTTGGCTGCACCTGCTGGTCCGCGGCGCGACAATCCTGGCGGCGGCCACCGGGGCTCTCGAAGCGCACCTCGTCGCCCCAGCAGCACGCCGGCTGGTCGTGGCCGTGGGCCTCGTCAAACGTCGTCCGGCGGAATTAGCCGCACCCGCGGTAACGGAGAAACTGTGAGTTTGCCCGCCCTCATCCTGGCCAGTCCCATCCTGACCTGGCTAATTGCCATTCCGGCCAGCGGTGCGGCCGTGGTGGCCCTGGTGCCGGCCGCCCGTACCCGCCTGCTGCGCCGCACGGCGTTGCTTTTCACCCTGCTGACCCTGGCCTGTGCCCTGGGTGCCGCCGCGATGTTCCAATGGACGGGCCCCGGCAACGACACGCTGGTGCAACTGCGGCATGAAATACCGTGGCTGGCGCTTCTGGCCACGCATTACGCGGTCGGCGTCGACAGCCTCGCCCTGCCGTTGCTGCTGCTGGTGAGCAGCCTGGGTGTCATCGCGTGCCTGGCCAGCAACGGTATCGATAAGCAGGTCAAAAGTTACTATGTGCTGCTGCTTGTGGCGCTGGCGGGGAGCCTGGGCGCCCTGGTGGCGCGGGATCTGCTGCTGTTCTTTGCGCTGACCCAACTGGCGCTGGCGCCATTGTACTTCCTGGTGGGCATCTGGGGCGGCGACCAGCGAGAAATCGCGGCGGGCAAGTTCCTCCTGTTCATGCTCGCCAGCGCCCTGCTGGTGCTGCTGGGCATTCTGGGCCTGCATTCGTTTGCGCAGGGCGTAAGCGCCCGGCCGTTCGACCTGACCGAACTGGCGACCAATCGCACCATGGCGGGGCTCTTCATGCCGCGGGAAGCGATCGAACGGTTCTTCGGGGCCGATACGCTCCGCCCCTCTGACGGATCCGGCGTCATGTACGCGGGCATTCTGTTCTGGTTGTTCGTGGCAGGCCTGGCCATCATGGTCGGCGCCGCCGGGGTGCACACCTGGCTGATCGATACGCTCGTGCAAGCCCCTGCACCCGTTGGCATGCTGCTGTGCGGCATGGTGCCGACCCTGGGCGGCTACGGGCTGTTTCGCATCGTGTATCCGATTTTCCCCCACCAGTTAACCCAGAACTGGTGGGGCCTGGCCCTGCTGGGCATCGTGACGATTCTTTACGGGGCCTTGTGCGCCCTGGCCCAAAAGGATCTCAAGCGGCTGATCGCGTATGCCGCCGTAAGCCAGATCGGCTACGTGCTGCTGGGCTTGGCCGCCGTGACGGCCACCGCCGCCCAAGGCGCCGTGTTCATGCTCCTGGCCCATGGCATCACGATCGCCCTGCTGCTGGCGGTGGCCGGGGTCATGGAAGACCGGGCGCACCATTGCGATATGGACCGCCTGCGCGGGCTGGCCACGCAATTGCCGGGATATGGGGCGTTTGCGGCGGTGGGATTCTTCGCAGCGCTGGGCCTGCCGGGCGGCGGCAATTTCGTGGGGCAAATACTGGTGCTTTTTGGCACCTTTGGCGCCGCGGGCATCAACCCCAACGAGTCGCCCCTTTTCCAGACGGTCCGCCAGAACACGCAATTTTCCCTGATGGTTTTTGCCGTGCTGGCGACGGCGGCGTCGCTCTTGACGGCGGCGTATCTCCTGCGGGCCATGCAGCGCGTTTTTCTGGGCGTGCCCCGCCCGGAGCATCATCACTTTATGCCCTTGGAGCGCTACGAACGGGTGGTATTGTTCCTGTTATGCACCGCCACCATCGTGCTGGGGGTTTATCCCACGCCCTTGCTGGCGCACCTGCCGCAGTTTGGCCACAGCAATGCCCAGTACAACGAAGTAGCCAACTGATTCACCAGGGCGCCGCTGGTTGCTCCTGTTCGAGTGCCCGCCGCTGGTTTTCCGGCAGCGCGGTAAAAAAGATCAAATGCGTCTGGGCCTCGATCTGCTTTACGCTCGTGAGATAATGGTCGATCATACGATCGTGCCCCACATTTTGTGGCATGAGCACCGGCAGCACGTGCGGCCGTCCCCGATCGAGGCGCACAATGATTTTGTAACAGGCCTCGGGGATGGCCACCCCGCTGTCGAGTTGGCGCACCGGGTCGTGGAAGACCGGACCATCGAGCACCCAGACTTCGCCGAACCGGTTGGGATACACATCCGATTCCTGCTGTTCGAGTTGCTCCCACAGGCCGGCGTTAAGTGTATGGAGCTGCGGCACCACGTTGGACATCAGAAAAGTCTCTTCCTGGGCGGCAGCGCCAAAATGGATGGCGATGGCATGATTGGGGCACATATGCCCGCGATCGTAGCCGGCACGGCTGTAATCGTGCGTGGTCACGTGCGCGGTGGTGCGCGGATCGGGTAAAAAGCCGCGCGGGCGCGGCGGGGAAACATGATTGGTGGTCGCGGGCAAATGGTAGCCCACCCACACCGGATCGCGCCGTTCTTCGGAATACCCAACCACGTAGGCCTGGTTGCGGAGAACTTCGCAGGTGCCGTCCAGCAGCCGGGGAATTCCCCCGTACAACTGGCCGTGCTCCACGACCACTTCCGCCCCCACCCCGGTGGCCGGCGCCTCCTCCGCGGTCTGCGGCGCGGCGGCCCAATGCCGCCACACTAGATACGCCCCCAGCGCCAGGACCAGCAACACCTGTCATGGCCGATCCGAAAGTGGGGTAAACCAGCCGGTTTGAAGATGGGGTTTTCTTCGGCTGGATCTTCTTCGGTGATTTGAGCAATCGTCTTCTTC
>Ga0316217_10001592_pt1 | contig 29118 bp, 7 predicted proteins | sample 1anoAmetaG_FD_203633 | JGI IMG/M metagenome (GOLD analysis project Ga0316217, IMG submission 203633) | Freshwater microbial communities from Trout Bog Lake, Wisconsin, USA - 1anoA | ecosystem: Environmental > Aquatic > Freshwater > Lake > Hypolimnion/Profundal zone | place: USA: Wisconsin... | reverse complement strand
TCCCGCACACGGCTCTCCACCTGCGTCGCCTTACTGAACGTATAGACCGGCAGGTTCGCAAACGGACTGGCCAGCAACAGCCGCAGCGAAATATCCACCGCCGCATTATCGATGTCGCTCAGCAAACTCAAGGGCATGGGATCCCCCTGCACCGGATCGCGGAAATCGGCGAAGTTGCGCAACTCCAACGTGTTGAAGGTCGTTTGCCCATAAAGGTCCAGGCCGCGCAGAAAGCCGTCCACCAGTTGATTCAACTCGTTGGTCACCGCGCCCGAGATGGGAGACAGCCCCTCAACAAGCGTGGCATCCAGCGGGTTGCTCATCAATGTCCCGAACAAATCACAAGTACTTCGGAAATAGCCCGTCGCCAGGCTCAGCGCCGGCAGTTCCTGCAATACCGCATTTTGGCCAATCAACCGGGCCTTGTCCGCATACGTCACGGCCAAACTGCCGCAAAATTGCTGGGGCAGCATGCGGTCGTAAATCAGCGCCAAGAGCAACCGTGCTCCTGACTGATCCAGCGGGTTGATTCGGAGCAACGCGCGCGCCGCATACTCCGCCGAGTCCAATTGGGCAGGAAAGAACGTGGGATTGGCAACCCCTGCCGGATACACCTGTCCCGCCAGCGGATCAAATCCGCCCGGGAAAACCAGGCTCCAGGTCACGGCTCCGTTTGTTTGTACACCCGAGGGTCCCTGAGTAAACCGGTAAGGCTGGGCTGCCACTCGGGCCGTATTGGCTGCCGAGCGCAGGTCCTCAACAGCTTGAGGGTAGCCCAGAGGCGAGGTTATCTGCCCAATGGCTGACTCCATCAGCACAATGCCGTTGGCCGAGGGCGGCACATCATTGGTCGTTTGAGGTGGAATCGAGGACACATTGCCCCCTGACCAGATGGCAACGGACGCCGAGGCAGTGCTGTTCTCCCAGGCAGGTTCCACGAAGATCGAACCCCATGCCGTGAGGGGCGCGACCAAGCCCAAGCAGAACAGTCCAATAGCTGAATGGATGTGCTTCATAGGTGTAGCCTTATTGCAATCGGACCAAGTTTAACCAACCTTGTCCGGAGTAAGACACCCCGGAACCGGTCAACCCACCCAGGGTCAGGGTGACCGGCACCGTGAAGGAGTTCGTATTGGTCACGGTGGTCAGGCCAAATGCCAGGTTGAGGTTGATGTTTCGTCCCAGCGGCGTTGCCGCAATGACTCTGGAGAACGGACCCGAAAGCTGAAAACCGGAGGCATCGGCGACCACGGGCACCGAAAAGGCATCACCCAGCAGGGGACTCCCAGCCACGTCGAACAGCGCGAGGTTGCCTCCCGTCGAAGTTGGCCGAACCGCCATCTTCACGGTTTGGGCGTCCACCGGCAGGCCGTTGGAGATGGTCAGGCTGCCCAGGTAGACGCCTTGGCTGCTGGGCAGAATGTGCACCGTCTGCACCGAGGCGCTCGCACGAACGCTGTAGGCCATGCTCGCAAAATCGTTGCTGGTCGAAAGGGAGATCACCAGGGTTCGCTCCGAGAGCGACACCCCGGCGGGGGGCGCCAATCGGATGTTGAGACTGGCGCTGGTCGTATTGGCTACCCCGACCGAACCGCTCGGGGTGTAGTAGTCCATGTTGGTTCCGGAATTGCCGCCGACGGCCGTTCCGCTAAGCGTGTAATAAACCTTGCCCGAGAAGGGCTTGGTGAAGGCCACCTGAACGGTCACGTTGGAGGCGCCCGCCACAAAATTCGTGCTGGCTTGAGGAAAATAAGCCTCGGGCAAATTGTTCAGGATCTGGTAAATCTGTAGCCACGTCAGGTTGTATCCCGAAGCCATCATGCCGGCGTCGCGGGGGTCCGTGGAGCTAATCCCAAGGGTCAACTCCCAAAGGTTGGGGATCCCGTCGCCATCGGAGTCCAAGGCCAGAAAAGCCCTGATGCCGGGGTCGGTAATCGTGGTCAAATCAACTCCCGAGGGAAGCGTGAACGCCTGGTAAAATCCATTCAACCCGGATGGCGTGAGGTGGCGCAATTGCGTCGGCGTCCATGGCTGAACCGCCTCGATATCCACCACGTTGGTGAGGGAGAAAGGATCCTCCCCCTGCAAAAGCACGAAATAGTCCGCTGGGATCGGGCTCGCGTTGTAACAACCCACCACCAACGCGCCATCAGACCGAATCACCGGCGCCTCCAACACCGGAACTTGCGCGGAAACTCCGCTAGCCAAGGTAATGAAAGCGGCAATCACGAATAAATCGCTTCGCCTCAGCCGACAGCCTCGCAAATAGGGGAGAAAGCAAATAGATGTTACGTTCATATTTAGGTGGTGGGGGGGATTGTCCAAGCAAGCGACAAATTCCGCGAATGTCTCTCTAAAGGAGCTTTTGTGATTTGGGTGGAACTCGCCGGCAATCTGCCAAGGATCACTGTTTCATGATATAAGCAAGGGCGTAAAATGGTGGAGTGTTGTTATGGGGCTGGCTTCCGCCCGCGGCACTCGATGTAGCCGTTGAATTCATGTCCGTCACGTGTGGATAATTCGATCCATCATAGCCCTTGGTTATGGTGCCCGTGGGTACGGTATGAGTATGACTAGGCATTTCGTCGATCGTGAGCGTATGCTGGTGCTCACCGCCCACTTTCATTAGCGAACCTTTAATCGTCGTCTTGGCCTGGCCGTCCGTGTCATCCTGCCTGGCGCCAACGACAAAGCGGTCCCTCAAGTCAGGGGTGTTGTTGTTTCCGTCGCACAACAACCATCCAGTTGGTATCGAAGCAATGTTTCCTGACCACATGACGATCACCCCAGAAGGAACCGGCGCCGTAATGAGGCGCTCAGCCACGCCCGCTTGCAGGGCGTACGGCACACTGAGTATCTGCTGGCGCGGGGTGAACTCGCTGGGTGAAGACACAGAAACGCCATTGCTCGCCACTACCGTCAAACCTAACAGTCGCACGCCCTGGGTGAACACCGTCGAAAGGTCATTCGTCGGAGCTGAAATTGGGGTTCCGGATCCCAGAATAACGTTAAACACACCGTTGCTGAAGAGGGTCACGCTTTGCAGTTCTCCCCATACCAAATCGCTCGTGTTGGTGGCGGTTGGCGAATCCCAGAGCCGGAACTGGATTTGATACACACCCTGCGAAAGCGCCGCACCCGTCTGGTCGGTCAAGCGGCCCTGGTAATTGATTAGACTTGGTACGGATTGTGCCGAGGAGTGGGGTGACGTAATGGCCTGTAGGCACGCGCACGCTAGAATTATTTTGGTTACATTTCTGTTCATGGTGGGAGAATAAGGTTATTGATTGGTGTTTACGAGCAGTCGGTAAAAGAACGGGCCATTGAATGGGTTGTTTGTAACGAGCACAGTGTTCGTAGGAGGATCGCTTTGGATGTTGCTCCAAATCGGCACAAAAACCGACATCCCCAGACCAAGGCCGCTAGAGCGCAAAAGAGTGTAATTGCGATTCGTGGTGCTTTGCCAGCTCACTTTTGTTACGCTACTCGACAGGAGGGAAATCTGGGTGAATTCGAAAACAGAATTAGGGTCGTTGGGGTCAGTGCCGGCGATGTACTCCTGATAATTGCTCATGCCGTCTTGGTCTGGGTCCGCATTGGGATCAATGCCCACATACCCAAAGTGAGCGATCTGCCACCAGTCGGGGATCCCGATTCCGTAGGTGTCCATTACGGGATCTGAGATTTCCAGATCCACCTGCTCGGTAACTCCACGGTAAGCCGCACCGAAAGTGAATGTCGGCGCCGAGTTGGCGGTGAGTCGAGCGGCGAAGTTCGTACCCCGGATCGTGATAGTAACGTTCGTTCGGAGGTAGGTGTTGGTGCCGATCAATTGGAGGACTTTCGGCGTAGGTGGATCGTTCCCAAGAATCGTCTCGAACGGAACCTGCAGGACGTAAGAATACTGGTTGCCGAGGTTCGTCATCGTCCCTGTGAGCGTAATCGGCGAACCAGCAGTAGGCTGAATCGTCCATGCCATTTGCCCACCAGTCATCAGTGCATTAGCACCTAACGCGTTGCGCACTGCGCCATACATCAGGAAACCCGGCTCAGGGATGTGCTGTGCAGAAACACTCCCTGTTGTGCTGGCGAGGGCAAGAGCGACGGTTGTAAGGAACGGGAACAGCCGCCGCCCAACTTTCGCGAATTCACACCAACCACCCAGCAGACTTAATACAGCAACGTGCGTGCTGCCTCTAGATGTCACCTCATCTAGCAAATCGACGCGTTTTTGGTCCGAAAGGCTCATAATATTGTCAGGCACCAGGCAAGGTACCCCAGTTACCCTTCGTGACATTTGCGCGTCGGCGTTCTTCAAATTCTTCAGGAGTAACATCCAGCTCTCGCTTTAAGAAGGCATCGAAATCTCCGAAAACTGCTAGACTAGAAGGGCTCAATGTTTTCACATAGCCTGCGAGGTTCACTCTCTCCGCCAACGCATCTGCGTCTCGTCCGAAGAATTTCAGAAGCTGGATTAGAGAGAACCACACTGCCAGCGGCGAAGCTGACTCGCGGAGGATCGCCTTGATTTCCGACCGGTAAATATGAATCAGAACTTGCTGATCGAGCACCCCATCACCAGCCAAAAAAGGGAATGCGCCTTTCATAATCGTGACAGCCTCTTCAAACATAGTTTCGTGTTTTGAATAGGAGACAGACAATTGAGGACTTCGCGGAGTTGCCAAGGTGCGGCTTATCGCAAACTCTGGAAAACCAGAACCTAGATTAAGGGCCACAAATTTCGGCCTATATGCGTCGCTAAAGAAGGTTTCTAGTTCGATCCCAAACACCACAGGATTCTGAAGTCGGAGAAGTTTCCTGGTATTCTTGAACCTGGTCAAGCATGGAAACTCTCGCAACCAGTCTTTACATATTTGTGCTTCATTTGCCATATGAGCGACCAGGGCTAGCGATACTGTTCAACCTGAATTGTGTGATCTGGATAATGTGATTGATACTTCGCCCGCTGCGCCGGAGACATTCTTGCGCTGTCCCCAAACTTCCAATCATAAATTGTTTTGGAATTGATATCGCGAGCATCAAGAATGCTTTTTTGACCAAACAGGCTTCGCCTTTCTGCAAACCTTAATCCGCGGTCTCCATAGATGGCTTGGTATCTCTCTAGGAGCTTCGTTGCATATTTATGCCGTTGGATCCCGACAACCCCACCTTTACCCTGAATCCTATCGAAGGCTTTTTGCCCTGCTTTACGAATCAATTCAGGATTTGTTAGTCCCCTCTCTGCGGCAGCGCTTTTCGCAGCTGAAGCAACGAGGTCCTCTACAGGTTCTTTTAGCAGGTCTACACCGGCGCCCCAGGCGGGCACAATCGCGGCCACTCGCAGGGTCTCCTGAACCGTAGCCATGGCAATTTGCTGAGGGCTGCCTCCCTGAGCGATTATGCGCCCTGCGTCGCTACCGAGACGCAAGGGGTCCGCAAGTCCGCCGATTATTGTGCCAAATGTGGTGATCGTGCCATTCCATACCCAGTTCCCCGGGGAAGCCGTGTAATATCGAGTGGCAGTGTCCACCCTTTCTTGCCACCAATTGGCGACTTCCTCCCCGGTCTGGCCCGTCGGGTCGGAAAAGCGCAGCGGACTATTGTAGGCGTAGGAATAGGCGCAGAGCCTTTGGGGGTAAGACTGAGGCGAAGGCGCTCCGATGATGGGGTCGACAGATGCAAACCGGCCCACCGACGGCCATAAATATCGACTCTCGAAGTAGTCCAGGTGGGACTCCAGATCACGTTCCTTTTGCGCGTATTGGTAATTCTCTTCCTGGCCGCGAGGCTCGTAGAGGGTCCGCGGCTCGCCAAACGGATAAAAGGTCAGATCCTCGATCAAATTTCCGCCCGTGTCGGTAATGCAACTCGAGGACCCCAGGTGGTCCTGATGGTAGTATTTGATGTCTAGGCTAAAGTCAGGGAGTTGCAGATCGGAAGCTGTTGGAGCGCGCGCGAAGAATGCCTGTCCAGGGGCAATCGCGGTCGGCGCTGGGAGTTCAAGAGAGATCGGCGGAGGGGCTTCCCATTCCCAGGTTTGCGGTCCCGCAAGAAATTGCCAGAACTGAAGAGACGTCGGCTGATTCGTAAAGGCCAGAACCTCCAGGCCAGGCCCGCTGAGGAATGCTCCCTCGGGTCCAGCGCTGATCGGCCCGGGAGCGCCCGGGTATGTTCCAGTCAATTGAAGCGTCGCGTTTGTGGAAGCCTTCACCCAGAGCACCGCTCCCGCAGGTAGTTGGTCGGAGATAGAGATGGGAGCCCACGCGAGGTTCGCAGGCTGCCATCGCAGAGCGGAGAGAATTGGGGAAGGGGTGAGATCCCAAGTCCCCGCGAGTGAACCAGCAACTGCGAATGAAATAAGGTTCCATCCCGGAAAGAGCCTTATGCGCTGAATGCGTGGGTTGGAGGAAAGGCTCCCGACGACACGGGCTACGCGGGTTGGTCCATTGAAAATGAACTTGGTAGGGGCATCGTGCTCCCGCACTTCGAAATGCTTGCCAACGTAGAGGGTTGTGAAGCTCTGGAGGTTGGTCACCCCGGTCTTGGCGTTAACCCGCTTGATGATCCGGCGGCCGGTATAGTCGTAAACGTAGTCCGCCCGCATTTGGGGATTCTCAAGGCCTATCAAGCGGTCCTTGAAATCCCAAATTGCTACCTGGCCATCGAGCTGGTTCAGGTTGCCATTCGCATCGTATACAAGCCCTCGATCGGCCACGCCGGGGCTTGGGTTATGAATCGACGTAAGAGCGTGGGGGCCAGCAACATCGTTCGCCGCGCGGCCATTTCGATTCGAACGTCCCGAAGCACTCCCGCCAGAAACCATGGTCCCTAGGTTTACGAGCGGCAATCGATTGAGGGGATCCGTGGCGTTGATGGAGGACGTCTGCTCCAGCATGTTCCCGATTCGATCGTACCGATAACTGATGGAACCGCCATCTATGCTGCTGGCTCCAGGGCCTCCAAGCGCGTAGCCGGCGGAGGTGATGCGGTAGAGATCATCGTAACCGAAAAACTGGCTGTTGCGCCTCTGGTTCTCGGCAGGCACAACGCCGGTCGGTCGATTATCGTGGATCGCATGAATAGTCGAGGCGTCGTCATAATCGTAGCTGAAGGCCATCAAAAAACTGGCCGGATTTGTCGGCGGGGCGGTGGTGAGCGAGCTGAGCCGCAACCGGGGATCGTAATCGTGATGAGTAATCACACCGTTTCCGTATGTGATTGAATCTAATTGTCCCGAAGCACGGTAGGTAATCTTTTCGACCACCGCTCCCCGCCGTGTCAGCCCATTGGTTCCACCCAGAATGCCGTCCAGCAGGTTGCGGCTGTTATACGCATAGGTCACCACGTCGTTGTCCGGGTAGGTCAAGCTTTGAACTCGATCCAGGGAGTCGTAGACGAATCCAGTGCCATAGCTCACGAGGAGGCCAGCAGGAGAAGGACTCGGCAAAGACCACAACTGCGGGTCGGGGATGCGCTTGATGACCAGAGCCACGCGCCCTCGCGCGTCGAAACTCGTGTGCTCCTCGCCGGAAAGATCCTCCACCCAGGCAAGGCGTCCAAGGGTGTTGGATGGCGTAACCAGAGTGCCGTCGCCGACAGGCACATTTGCGAGCGGAATATCGTAATGGTAGAGGACGTTGAAACTGCTCGAAACCGCTGGGTTCGGCGCGGCCAAGCGCCAAGGCGGAAGCGCCAAACCGTCCTGGTATCTTTCCGTCAGTAGGCGGTTGGCCCCATCGAAAGCATAGAGAATTTGTTGGCCCTTGCCGTCTATGGAGTTGGTAACATTGGAAGCTTGATCGTAAAACCACCGCATGATCCCTCGGTCCGGGTCATTCATGAAGGTCTTGCGCCGCAGGGCGTCCCAACGAAACTCCTTCTTGTTGCCTTGCGAATCGGTATAGCCGAGGAAATCGTCCAAAACATCGTAAGTATATTGGGTCCGCCAGGTGTTTGTCGTCATCGAGACAAGACCATCGTCCGTAATTTTGACAACCTCTTCCACACATCGAAGCCGGCCCTTGCCGTTCTGGTCGCGGAGGCCGTCCTCAGTGTAACGCATTCCCGCTCCGCGGTGCGGACCGGCCGGCAGCGTTTGCTCCTCGTTCTGGACGAAACGAACCAAGGGGCTGTAGGAGGTGCTGGAATGAGCCCGGTGGTTGTCTGCGGCGGTGGGGGGTTGAGAGGTTTCTATCACTCGGCCAAGGGCATCGTAACGGTCTTCGATGTAGGGACCCGCAGTGACCAGCGGCGAGAAATCCAGGCTTCCCGTCTCAAAGTAGGGTAGGAAGGACCGCCAAACGCCCTGGCGCTGATTGAAGAGAGCACCTCCGCTGACAACCACGACGCCATTCGTCTCGCTAGCGGACCGGGTCATCACCTTGCGTCCCAAGCCGTCCGAAAATGAACGGCTATCGTAAGTGTGCTCCTGGCCGTTTGTTTCGCGCAGGCTGGTGCTGACGGAGTTAATCGTCTGGCCACCCCCGATCGGAACCCGAAGCATATAGCCAAAAACGGCTGTTGGGAAGTTCGTGGTGTCGTAGGGCTTAGTGATGGTGGCGAGACGGCCGAACGTGTCGAAACTGAAGAGGGTCGGATTCCCGCTGAAGTCTGTTGCCGAGGTAATCACACCCAACCCAAGGTCGTAAGCGGCATGCACCACCAGCGAGGGTTGCGGTGTGTCGGAGGCAATCGCATCTGGGTTGGCCGTGTAAATGGCTTCCTTGACGGGGTGCGTATGGAGCGAGGAGTCGAAATCGATATGCCGGTAGTGGCCGAGGTCGAATCGTCCGGGAACCCCCAAAGGGTCATAGATCCCGGTAACGTTCCCAAAGACGTCGAACTCGTGACGAAGGCTCTGACGGGAGATGTTGTTCGTGATGTCGATCCAATCCAGCGTGAGGGTGGGATTGCCGCGGGAAACGCTGCCGAGATTATTTCCCGCGAAGAGGGGGTCGTCGTAAAAGACTTGCGTGCGGGCCACGACGTTGCTTCGGAGGTCCATCGTTTCCTCCTGCACCAGGCGGTTCAGGATCCAGAGGCCGGAGTCCACATTGTTGGGGTATTCGGCGGAGAATTGGCGAACATACAGCCGTTCGTCATTCCAGGCACTGCGGTCGCCATTCTCGACGCGGCCATAATCGGCGTGAAAAACCTGGTTGCCGAAGTTGTCGAAATCGAATTCTTGTTCCAGAGTGACCGCGGAGGTATCCGACCCAAGCTCGATCTCTTGGGTGACCTGGTGGTTCTGAAAAGCGAAGGTAACCGAGCGCGTCTCGCCCGTCGCCACGAGGAGCGCGAGCGGACGAGGGACCCACTCATTCGTCTGGCGGTAAAAGACGCCACCGTCCGTAGTGTCGGCCTCAAGGCGGAGCACCTTGCCTTTCATGGCCTCGTTGGTCTCGCCGGTACTAAACTCGAACATGGTCACCAGCGTTGGCGCTCCCTGGCTGTCATCGCCCACTTCGGTCTGCGTGGCTTCCTCGAAACCGCGAAACTGGTGTTCGAGAGGGTCGTAGTAGGCATTTCGGTACGAGAAATAATTAGTATAGGAGTTGCCTAATCCGTCGCTCTGAACCTCCTGGCTCATGACCGGGACTGGAAACGGAGCCGTGGAGGTCCAGGCGCCAGCGGTGCCAAGGGCCTCCGACATGAAATCCGTAGAACTTCGATAGGCAATATCCACTTTGCTGCCCAGGGAGGTTTCCACGTGATTGAGGAGAAATCCCTTGCCGTTCGGGAACAGATCCAGGTAACGCAGTTCTGGGTCCTGGCCGTGGTGCCAAATGATGTCTATCGAACCGTTCCCGTTGATGTCGGCGAAACGGACAGCGTCTTCTCCCACCTGAAAAGAAGGAACGTTCGTGGTGATATCGATAGGATCAGCCCAGCGCTGCCCATTGACGTTCAGCCAAACCCTCACCAAACCACTGTAAACGATCACGAGGTCAGCCAGGCCGTCCTGGTTAAGATCAACTAGATACGGCCCTGAATTACCAGTCGAATCCAATTCCCAGGCCTCGGGTCCTCCCGACATCCAATATGGGGCTGCGAATTGCCCCCAGCCCAGATTAAGGCACACTTCCGTGCTATCCCTGCCCTGCAAGACCACCAGGTCCTGTAGATGATCCCCATTCATGTCCGCGAGTTTCCAACCTTGCGTGAAATCCGGTAATGCGCCCGCTGGCATTGGGGTTCTTTCGTAATCGTTATCGAGCCCCTCGTAGTTGCGCGTATAGAGCGCCTCGATGAATGGTCCACTCGTATTGAGCCGGATCACGTCCATGGCCTTGTCGTTGTCGAGGTCGACAAATTGCACTTCGCCGTCGCCCAGCGTAATGCCGTTGAGCGTGTCGTAGCGTCTGCCGTTCGTAGAGAGCGCGCTGGGGGTCAGAAAATCGTAATAAAAGAAAGCTGTGGGGTCTCCAGGTTGACCGTCCTCAGCGAGAAGTAACTTGGCGCGACCGTCGCCTCGGAGGTCCACTAAACGAGTATTAGGGGTTCCCAGCGCAGCCCCGGTTACGGCAGGGACATTGCCAATAGGCAAAGAAGGCGGCCAATTGGAGGTGAACGGACCCGGATTGACCAAGGAGCGCCACGGAGAAGGATTGGATGGGTTGTTTATGATGAGGTCGGGAAGACCGTCGTGGTTGATGTCGACGAACTCCGCGTGCGGGCCCCCTGCTCCAGAAAAGCCGGACTCCTCGCCAAATGAGAAGTTAGGTTCCAGGTTTATGGACTGCACGGGGGCGCTGGTCTGAACGGTGTAAGGCGTATAAGCAAACTGCGTCGGAGGAAGATAATCAACGTTAACTAACCCGTTGGTGCTCGTATCGCTTCGCTCATCACCGTACATCGCGATGCTGGTTAGCAACGAGATTGAACTGGTTGTATCGTAACCCAGGCGCCACTCACGCACGCGGCGAGTTCCCAAGTAAACGGTAATAGCTTGCAGACGCAGGGCAGTCGTGCAAATAAAACGCGGGCGGCAATCCACGAAGGGATCTGGACGGTTGGTCGAATAGCTGAATTGAATTGTATAGTAGTCTGTGGCTTGAATCCTGTGAAGACCATATCGAATCGCACTCGGGTAAATCTGTTGTCCGTCCTGTAAATAGTCATACTCCACTCTATTGCCATTCCGATCCTCAGATGAATCCAACATCCAGACGAAGGTGCGATTCTCGGACCAATCAAGGTGCGAACCTGGGGTCGATCCAAAACTCACAGTAGAGCCGTCGGGTAATCTTCCCAGCCAACTGTTTGTGGTCGACGGCTCGTAGCGGATAAATGCTCCCTCGATCTTTTGGCGATAGCAGCCGTCTGAAATGTGGACGAGTTCCTCCGCATTCTCGTCGCAAAACAAGTCTGTGTTCGTATACTGAGGCAGCCCTTTGTCGGTTTGTCGGCGCACGCATGGAATGCGCAGAGACCAGCCGAGCCCAATCATTCCATTTTCATTGCCGGAATTGTAGCTCAGCGCGAGGGCTGGAGCGCCTCCGCGGACGGGGGGCAGACTAAATGGAACCTCATAAGTGAATGTGCCGCTGTTGAGTTGCGGCTGGAACTTCTCACCTAAGCCTTCCAGCGACCCAGGGCCGCTGGGCAAAGAAATGGCCTGGGGAGAGACGCCCGAGAGGTCAGCCGATAGGAGGCGGAGCGCTGACGCCAACAAACAAGCTAGACCGATTGCTCTCCTAACAAACGACAGCTCGCTTGGAAGTGGCGTAGTTCTGTCTCGCTGGTGGGGCGTCATGGTGGAACGGAATTTAGGCTGGAGTGGCTGAGAGAAGAAGCAGCGCCAGTCCGAGTGCGATGCGGAATTGCTATTTGTCTCTCATAATATCTTCATCAGATCAGTATTTGATTATGTAGTTGACCACAGCATAAGGGGGCATGGTGTTATGGGGCTGATCTCCGCCGGCCGAAGTCGTGGCGGTGCTTGGCGACGCACCGTCCGGTCCTCTGCCGCTTGTGCCGGTTCCATATGCGCCAGAATAGTTGTGCGTGTGGGAAGGCATTTCTAGTATTGTTAACTTGTGATTCTCTTCGCCCCCCGTTTGGGCCAGGGAACGTGACGAGAGAGGAACGCCCTGGAGCCCACCTTGGCCAGCTCCCAGCGGAAACTTAGACCTTAAATCCGGCACTTGGAACGTCGTGCCCGGAAGAGCGCCTGAACCCCAAACTATTCCGATTGCAGAGTAAAGGTTCGGGTAGTCGCTTATATTGTACGACCCTCCATCGCACAAGAGGAAACCCGATGGGGCAGTCGTGCCCCCAAAAGCTAAGATCGCACCGGGCGGGGTGCCGTCCAAAGCATGAAACGCTACAGCGGCTTGAGAACTCGAGACTGCAAATGGAGTGCTCATGATTTGCTGCCTCGGCCTGATTTCGGGGGGAGTCGGGATGGGCACGCCGTTGCTAGAAACGACGGTGAGGCCGAAATAGCGGTTGCTGGAAGTGAAGGCGCCGGTCAAGTTTGTGGCTAAGGTGCTGACACCTGCGATTTGGGTGCCGGAGCCCAAGATCACATTGAACATCCCGTTGCTCGCAACGGTCACGTCCTGCTGCTCGGCCCATACAAGGTCGTTCCCATTGGTGGCCTTGGCATCATCCCAGATTCGGAATTGAATGCTGTAAATAGCCGCTGGCAGTGCCGCGCCTGTCTGGTCGGTGAGCCGTCCCTGGTAATTGATGAGGTTAGGCACGGACTGGGCCGGACAAAGGAGAGCACCCAATCCAAAACAGGCAAAGAGCGCGGTGGTTTTCAGGCTGAGCTTTTGTTTCATGGGGATTAGTAGTTCTGGGAGTTGTCGCTAATGTCCAAAAGTCGAGTCCCTATCGACCAGGGGTCGCTTGGGGCCAATGCGGTTGTTAGTGCTGGCAGAGACGCGCAGCGACCTGGTCGGTAAACCCACGGATGCCAAGTCGAACCTGGATGTCCTGGATCTTATCAATGCTGTCCAGGAGCGTCGGATTATTCGGGCCAGCATCCCGATATACCACCAATTCCCACTGGTCGTTGGCGGGACTGCGTTCCTGGAAATCGGCGGTTCCCGGACTGCTGTTCAGGCTGTTGAGCGAGGCTTCGAAGACCGCGGCGTAGTCGCCCAAGTTGAAAACGCGAACCGACTGGATCGGGTCGCCGGTGGTGTTCCCAAACCCAACCCGGCGGATGGTGCTGCCACCCAATTGCGAAAGCTGAACGCTAACGGTCGGCGTCGCGTTGCTGAAGGCGAGTCCGGCGGTCGCAAAATTAACTTGAACCCCCTTGTATTGATTGTTATTGGCGTCGGTTCCCGAGAAAATGAGACTGCCGAACTCGGTGCAACTGAACAGGGGATTGGCCTGGTTGGTTCCGATCAGGGACGACGCCAGTCCAGTACTGAAGACGATGCGCAGATAGGGGACTCCGGACTGGTTAACCCCAATGTTGCTGCGCAGGAATTGCCTCCACGCGGCGTCACTGGCCGCGGCATTGGTGCCGTACGGGGTAGGCTCGTAGCCCACTATCACCAGGTTGGTGCCCGCGTCGGCGGTTCGGTTGGCCTGAAAGAACGAACTACGCACAGAGAAGGTCGGTGTGCGGAACGCAGCCGATTGCTGATAGAGCAGTTTCAGCAGGGAGTTTGCTGAATCCAATTTGTCGAGCACCACCCCGAGGTCCGTGGCGTTGCGCTTGGCCAGCACATCGCGAATGGTGGGGGCGCTGCCCTGGCTGGGGCTGTTATCCAGATAACCGTAGGCCAAGGCGGCGAGGAAGGCCCACTGCTGGGCGAGCACGAACTCGTCGTCGCCGTTCTCCATGGCGGCGTTGCGCTCGACGAGCAAATTGTCGGTGAGTTGGGGGTTGAGGGCCAGCAACGAAGCCGAGCCGGCCCAGGCGCGCAGCAGGTACGCGACCCGCGCGAACATGCTGGCCAATTTGGCGTGTTCCTGGTCGAGTTGTTGTGCGGCCAGACGGATGCTCACTTCCTGAGCATTGGCGGTCAGGCGCAGGTTGTTGAGGTTCTCGGAGAGCCGGAGCATGGTCTCGTCGGCGCTCTCGTATTGAATGGCCGCACGCTCGGAGGCGTCGATCCTGGTGATTTGGGCTTCAATATCGGCCAACTGCCGGTCTGCCTCCGCTTGAGCTTCACCAACGCTCATATCGGCTCCCGCTGTTATAAAACCATTGGCGAGCGCGGTCCCACTATCCACCAGATTATTGAACACATTTGACCCAGTGAAGGCATCTTTGAGGGCGGAGACAGCCGACGCTGCCATAGCCGCATCGGCCTGAATGCGACCACTCTTGAGAGCCTCTTCTGCCTGGATTTCGCCTTTTTGGACATCAAGGCCGGCGACTCGCTGACCGTTGTTGAGGATGAGTTCGGCCAGGCTGCGCTGCCCCGAAGCGATGAGATCGGCCACGTATTGGGCGTTGGTCATCTGCGCCAGAGTGTTGAAAAGCTGGATTTGCGCCAAATCCAGGTTCGTCCCCGCCTGCTTCACCGCCACCCATTGCTGGTAAATGGTCCCCGCGTGGCTCGGATCATAGGAATATGCGTTCGTCAGGATCTGGTCGCCAAATCCCTGCCGTGTCTCCGGCGGCAGTCCACCAAAATAAACATCCACGTAGGATTGGCCTGCCTGGTCGATGCCCAGCCCGCAAAGGGTCTCCAACTCCCCCATGTACTGGTTGGTCAGACCGTTGAGTTGCACCCGGTAGTCGTAATTGCGTTGCAACACCTGGTCAATCGCCTGCATCTCGCTGGCCTCCAATCCCGCGGCGTGTTGTTGGAAGGTTCTGGCCAACTGCAGGGCCCGATCAAAACTGGAGTTCCCGGGAGCGCTGGGCTCTGGCGGGAATATCGGCACATAATCGGTCGTCAACTCGCTGTACCGCCGGTCCGGGGAGTTATCGGATGAATCGGTGGCTGCTCCGGCAATGAAGGCCACCCGGCCCCGGAGAATGGAAGCGTGCAATCGTTGCAGGTCCCGCACACGGCTCTCCACCTGCGTCGCCTTACTGAACGTATAGACCGGCAGGTTCGCAAACGGACTAACCAGCAACAGCCGCAGCGAAATATCCACCGCCGCATTATCGATGTCGCTCAGCAAACTCAAGGGCATGGGATCCCCCTGCACCGGATCGCGGAAATCGGCGAAGTTGCGCAACTCCAACGTGTTGAAGGTCGTTTGCCCATAAAGGTCCAGGCCGCGCAGAAAGCCGTCCACCAGTTGATTCAACTCGTTGGTCACCGCGCCCGAGATGGGAGACAGCCCCTCAACAAGCGTGGCATCCAGCGGGTTGCTCATCAATGTCCCGAACAAATCACAAGTACTTCGGAAATAGCCCGTCGCCAGGCTCAGCGCCGGCAGTTCCTGCAATACCGCATTTTGGCCAATCAACCGGGCCTTGTCCGCATACGTCACGGCCAAACTGCCGCAAAATTGCTGGGGCAGCATGCGGTCGTAAATCAGCGCCAAGAGCAACCGTGCTCCTGACTGATCCAGCGGGTTGATTCGGAGCAACGCGCGCGCCGCATACTCCGCCGAGTCCAATTGGGCAGGAAAGAACGTGGGATTGGCAACCCCTGCCGGATACACCTGTCCCGCCAGCGGATCAAATCCGCCCGGGAAAACCAGGCTCCAGGTCACGGCTCCGTTTGTTTGTACACCCGAGGGTCCCTGAGTAAACCGGTAAGGCTGGGCTGCCACTCGGGCCGTATTGGCTGCCGAGCGCAGGTCCTCAACAGCTTGAGGGTAGCCCAGAGGCGAGGTTATCTGCCCAATGGCTGACTCCATCAGCACAATGCCGTTGGCCGAGGGCGGCACATCATTGGTCGTTTGAGGTGGAATCGAGGACACATTGCCCCCTGACCAGATGGCAACGGACGCCGAGGCAGTGCTGTTCTCCCAGGCAGGTTCCACGAAGATCGAACCCCATGCCGTGAGGGGCGCGACCAAGCCCAAGCAGAACAGTCCAATAGCTGAATGGATGTGCTTCATAGGTGTAGCCTTATTGCAATCGGACCAAGTTTAACCAACCTTGTCCGGAGTAAGACACCCCGGAACCGGTCAACCCACCCAGGGTCAGGGTGACCGGCACCGTGAAGGAGTTCGTATTGGTCACGGTGGTCAGGCCAAATGCCAGGTTGAGGTTGATGTTTCGTCCCAGCGGCGTTGCCGCAATGACTCTGGAGAACGGACCCGAAAGCTGAAAACCGGAGGCATCGGCGACCACGGGCACCGAAAAGGCATCACCCAGCAGGGGACTCCCAGCCACGTCGAACAGCGCGAGGTTGCCTCCCGTCGAAGTTGGCCGAACCGCCATCTTCACGGTTTGGGCGTCCACCGGCAGGCCGTTGGAGATGGTCAGGCTGCCCAGGTAGACGCCTTGGCTGCTGGGCAGAATGTGCACCGTCTGCACCGAGGCGCTCGCACGAACGCTGTAGGCCATGCTCGCAAAATCGTTGCTGGTCGAAAGGGAGATCACCAGGGTTCGCTCCGAGAGCGACACCCCGGCGGGGGGCGCCAATCGGATGTTGAGACTGGCGCTGGTCGTATTGGCTACCCCGACCGAACCGCTCGGGGTGTAGTAGTCCATGTTGGTTCCGGAATTGCCGCCGACGGCCGTTCCGCTAAGCGTGTAATAAACCTTGCCCGAGAAGGGCTTGGTGAAGGCCACCTGAACGGTCACGTTGGAGGCGCCCGCCACAAAATTCGTGCTGGCTTGAGGAAAATAAGCCTCGGGCAAATTGTTCAGGATCTGGTAAATCTGTAGCCACGTCAGGTTGTATCCCGAAGCCATCATGCCGGCGTCGCGGGGGTCCGTGGAGCTAATCCCAAGGGTCAACTCCCAAAGGTTGGGGATCCCGTCGCCATCGGAGTCCAAGGCCAGAAAAGCCCTGATGCCGGGGTCGGTAATCGTGGTCAAATCAACTCCCGAGGGAAGCGTGAACGCCTGGTAAAATCCATTCAACCCGGATGGCGTGAGGTGGCGCAATTGCGTCGGCGTCCATGGCTGAACCGCCTCGATATCCACCACGTTGGTGAGGGAGAAAGGATCCTCCCCCTGCAAAAGCACGAAATAGTCCGCTGGGATCGGGCTCGCGTTGTAACAACCCACCACCAACGCGCCATCAGACCGAATCACCGGCGCCTCCAACACCGGAACTTGCGCGGAAACTCCGCTAGCCAAGGTAATGAAAGCGGCAATCACGAATAAATCGCTTCGCCTCAGCCGACAGCCTCGCAAATAGGGGAGAAAGCAAATAGATGTTACGTTCATATTTAGGTGGTGGGGGGGATTGTCCAAGCAAGCGACAAATTCCGCGAATGTCTCTCTAAAGGAGCTTTTGTGATTTGGGTGGAACTCGCCGGCAATCTGCCAAGGATCACTGTTTCATGATATAAGCAAGGGCGTAAAATGGTGGAGTGTTGTTATGGGGCTGGCTTCCGCCCGCGGCACTCGATGTAGCCGTTGAATTCATGTCCGTCACGTGTGGATAATTCGATCCATCATAGCCCTTGGTTATGGTGCCCGTGGGTACGGTATGAGTATGACTAGGCATTTCGTCGATCGTGAGCGTATGCTGGTGCTCACCGCCCACTTTCATTAGCGAACCTTTAATCGTCGTCTTGGCCTGGCCGTCCGTGTCATCCTGCCTGGCGCCAACGACAAAGCGGTCCCTCAAGTCAGGGGTGTTGTTGTTTCCGTCGCACAACAACCATCCAGTTGGTATCGAAGCAATGTTTCCTGACCACATGACGATCACCCCAGAAGGAACCGGCGCCGTAATGAGGCGCTCAGCCACGCCCGCTTGCAGGGCGTACGGCACACTGAGTATCTGCTGGCGCGGGGTGAACTCGCTGGGTGAAGACACAGAAACGCCATTGCTCGCCACTACCGTCAAACCTAACAGTCGCACGCCCTGGGTGAACACCGTCGAAAGGTCATTCGTCGGAGCTGAAATTGGGGTTCCGGATCCCAGAATAACGTTAAACACACCGTTGCTGAAGAGGGTCACGCTTTGCAGTTCTCCCCATACCAAATCGCTCGTGTTGGTGGCGGTTGGCGAATCCCAGAGCCGGAACTGGATTTGATACACACCCTGCGAAAGCGCCGCACCCGTCTGGTCGGTCAAGCGGCCCTGGTAATTGATTAGACTTGGTACGGATTGTGCCGAGGAGTGGGGTGACGTAATGGCCTGTAGGCACGCGCACGCTAGAATTATTTTGGTTACATTTCTGTTCATGGTGGGAGAATAAGGTTATTGATTGGTGTTTACGAGCAGTCGGTAAAAGAACGGGCCATTGAATGGGTTGTTTGTAACGAGCACAGTGTTCGTAGGAGGATCGCTTTGGATGTTGCTCCAAATCGGCACAAAAACCGACATCCCCAGACCAAGGCCGCTAGAGCGCAAAAGAGTGTAATTGCGATTCGTGGTGCTTTGCCAGCTCACTTTTGTTACGCTACTCGACAGGAGGGAAATCTGGGTGAATTCGAAAACAGAATTAGGGTCGTTGGGGTCAGTGCCGGCGATGTACTCCTGATAATTGCTCATGCCGTCTTGGTCTGGGTCCGCATTGGGATCAATGCCCACATACCCAAAGTGAGCGATCTGCCACCAGTCGGGGATCCCGATTCCGTAGGTGTCCATTACGGGATCTGAGATTTCCAGATCCACCTGCTCGGTAACTCCACGGTAAGCCGCACCGAAAGTGAATGTCGGCGCCGAGTTGGCGGTGAGTCGAGCGGCGAAGTTCGTACCCCGGATCGTGATAGTAACGTTCGTTCGGAGGTAGGTGTTGGTGCCGATCAATTGGAGGACTTTCGGCGTAGGTGGATCGTTCCCAAGAATCGTCTCGAACGGAACCTGCAGGACGTAAGAATACTGGTTGCCGAGGTTCGTCATCGTCCCTGTGAGCGTAATCGGCGAACCAGCAGTAGGCTGAATCGTCCATGCCATTTGCCCACCAGTCATCAGTGCATTAGCACCTAACGCGTTGCGCACTGCGCCATACATCAGGAAACCCGGCTCAGGGATGTGCTGTGCAGAAACACTCCCTGTTGTGCTGGCGAGGGCAAGAGCGACGGTTGTAAGGAACGGGAACAGCCGCCGCCCAACTTTCGCGAATTCACACCAACCACCCAGCAGACTTAATACAGCAACGTGCGTGCTGCCTCTAGATGTCACCTCATCTAGCAAATCGACGCGTTTTTGGTCCGAAAGGCTCATAATATTGTCAGGCACCAGGCAAGGTACCCCAGTTACCCTTCGTGACATTTGCGCGTCGGCGTTCTTCAAATTCTTCAGGAGTAACATCCAGCTCTCGCTTTAAGAAGGCATCGAAATCTCCGAAAACTGCTAGACTAGAAGGGCTCAATGTTTTCACATAGCCTGCGAGGTTCACTCTCTCCGCCAACGCATCTGCGTCTCGTCCGAAGAATTTCAGAAGCTGGATTAGAGAGAACCACACTGCCAGCGGCGAAGCTGACTCGCGGAGGATCGCCTTGATTTCCGACCGGTAAATATGAATCAGAACTTGCTGATCGAGCACCCCATCACCAGCCAAAAAAGGGAATGCGCCTTTCATAATCGTGACAGCCTCTTCAAACATAGTTTCGTGTTTTGAATAGGAGACAGACAATTGAGGACTTCGCGGAGTTGCCAAGGTGCGGCTTATCGCAAACTCTGGAAAACCAGAACCTAGATTAAGGGCCACAAATTTCGGCCTATATGCGTCGCTAAAGAAGGTTTCTAGTTCGATCCCAAACACCACAGGATTCTGAAGTCGGAGAAGTTTCCTGGTATTCTTGAACCTGGTCAAGCATGGAAACTCTCGCAACCAGTCTTTACATATTTGTGCTTCATTTGCCATATGAGCGACCAGGGCTAGCGATACTGTTCAACCTGAATTGTGTGATCTGGATAATGTGATTGATACTTCGCCCGCTGCGCCGGAGACATTCTTGCGCTGTCCCCAAACTTCCAATCATAAATTGTTTTGGAATTGATATCGCGAGCATCAAGAATGCTTTTTTGACCAAACAGGCTTCGCCTTTCTGCAAACCTTAATCCGCGGTCTCCATAGATGGCTTGGTATCTCTCTAGGAGCTTCGTTGCATATTTATGCCGTTGGATCCCGACAACCCCACCTTTACCCTGAATCCTATCGAAGGCTTTTTGCCCTGCTTTACGAATCAATTCAGGATTTGTTAGTCCCCTCTCTGCGGCAGCGCTTTTCGCAGCTGAAGCAACGAGGTCCTCTACAGGTTCTTTTAGCAGGTCTACACCGGCGCCCCAGGCGGGCACAATCGCGGCCACTCGCAGGGTCTCCTGAACCGTAGCCATGGCAATTTGCTGAGGGCTGCCTCCCTGAGCGATTATGCGCCCTGCGTCGCTACCGAGACGCAAGGGGTCCGCAAGTCCGCCGATTATTGTGCCAAATGTGGTGATCGTGCCATTCCATACCCAGTTCCCCGGGGAAGCCGTGTAATATCGAGTGGCAGTGTCCACCCTTTCTTGCCACCAATTGGCGACTTCCTCCCCGGTCTGGCCCGTCGGGTCGGAAAAGCGCAGCGGACTATTGTAGGCGTAGGAATAGGCGCAGAGCCTTTGGGGGTAAGACTGAGGCGAAGGCGCTCCGATGATGGGGTCGACAGATGCAAACCGGCCCACCGACGGCCATAAATATCGACTCTCGAAGTAGTCCAGGTGGGACTCCAGATCACGTTCCTTTTGCGCGTATTGGTAATTCTCTTCCTGGCCGCGAGGCTCGTAGAGGGTCCGCGGCTCGCCAAACGGATAAAAGGTCAGATCCTCGATCAAATTTCCGCCCGTGTCGGTAATGCAACTCGAGGACCCCAGGTGGTCCTGATGGTAGTATTTGATGTCTAGGCTAAAGTCAGGGAGTTGCAGATCGGAAGCTGTTGGAGCGCGCGCGAAGAATGCCTGTCCAGGGGCAATCGCGGTCGGCGCTGGGAGTTCAAGAGAGATCGGCGGAGGGGCTTCCCATTCCCAGGTTTGCGGTCCCGCAAGAAATTGCCAGAACTGAAGAGACGTCGGCTGATTCGTAAAGGCCAGAACCTCCAGGCCAGGCCCGCTGAGGAATGCTCCCTCGGGTCCAGCGCTGATCGGCCCGGGAGCGCCCGGGTATGTTCCAGTCAATTGAAGCGTCGCGTTTGTGGAAGCCTTCACCCAGAGCACCGCTCCCGCAGGTAGTTGGTCGGAGATAGAGATGGGAGCCCACGCGAGGTTCGCAGGCTGCCATCGCAGAGCGGAGAGAATTGGGGAAGGGGTGAGATCCCAAGTCCCCGCGAGTGAACCAGCAACTGCGAATGAAATAAGGTTCCATCCCGGAAAGAGCCTTATGCGCTGAATGCGTGGGTTGGAGGAAAGGCTCCCGACGACACGGGCTACGCGGGTTGGTCCATTGAAAATGAACTTGGTAGGGGCATCGTGCTCCCGCACTTCGAAATGCTTGCCAACGTAGAGGGTTGTGAAGCTCTGGAGGTTGGTCACCCCGGTCTTGGCGTTAACCCGCTTGATGATCCGGCGGCCGGTATAGTCGTAAACGTAGTCCGCCCGCATTTGGGGATTCTCAAGGCCTATCAAGCGGTCCTTGAAATCCCAAATTGCTACCTGGCCATCGAGCTGGTTCAGGTTGCCATTCGCATCGTATACAAGCCCTCGATCGGCCACGCCGGGGCTTGGGTTATGAATCGACGTAAGAGCGTGGGGGCCAGCAACATCGTTCGCCGCGCGGCCATTTCGATTCGAACGTCCCGAAGCACTCCCGCCAGAAACCATGGTCCCTAGGTTTACGAGCGGCAATCGATTGAGGGGATCCGTGGCGTTGATGGAGGACGTCTGCTCCAGCATGTTCCCGATTCGATCGTACCGATAACTGATGGAACCGCCATCTATGCTGCTGGCTCCAGGGCCTCCAAGCGCGTAGCCGGCGGAGGTGATGCGGTAGAGATCATCGTAACCGAAAAACTGGCTGTTGCGCCTCTGGTTCTCGGCAGGCACAACGCCGGTCGGTCGATTATCGTGGATCGCATGAATAGTCGAGGCGTCGTCATAATCGTAGCTGAAGGCCATCAAAAAACTGGCCGGATTTGTCGGCGGGGCGGTGGTGAGCGAGCTGAGCCGCAACCGGGGATCGTAATCGTGATGAGTAATCACACCGTTTCCGTATGTGATTGAATCTAATTGTCCCGAAGCACGGTAGGTAATCTTTTCGACCACCGCTCCCCGCCGTGTCAGCCCATTGGTTCCACCCAGAATGCCGTCCAGCAGGTTGCGGCTGTTATACGCATAGGTCACCACGTCGTTGTCCGGGTAGGTCAAGCTTTGAACTCGATCCAGGGAGTCGTAGACGAATCCAGTGCCATAGCTCACGAGGAGGCCAGCAGGAGAAGGACTCGGCAAAGACCACAACTGCGGGTCGGGGATGCGCTTGATGACCAGAGCCACGCGCCCTCGCGCGTCGAAACTCGTGTGCTCCTCGCCGGAAAGATCCTCCACCCAGGCAAGGCGTCCAAGGGTGTTGGATGGCGTAACCAGAGTGCCGTCGCCGACAGGCACATTTGCGAGCGGAATATCGTAATGGTAGAGGACGTTGAAACTGCTCGAAACCGCTGGGTTCGGCGCGGCCAAGCGCCAAGGCGGAAGCGCCAAACCGTCCTGGTATCTTTCCGTCAGTAGGCGGTTGGCCCCATCGAAAGCATAGAGAATTTGTTGGCCCTTGCCGTCTATGGAGTTGGTAACATTGGAAGCTTGATCGTAAAACCACCGCATGATCCCTCGGTCCGGGTCATTCATGAAGGTCTTGCGCCGCAGGGCGTCCCAACGAAACTCCTTCTTGTTGCCTTGCGAATCGGTATAGCCGAGGAAATCGTCCAAAACATCGTAAGTATATTGGGTCCGCCAGGTGTTTGTCGTCATCGAGACAAGACCATCGTCCGTAATTTTGACAACCTCTTCCACACATCGAAGCCGGCCCTTGCCGTTCTGGTCGCGGAGGCCGTCCTCAGTGTAACGCATTCCCGCTCCGCGGTGCGGACCGGCCGGCAGCGTTTGCTCCTCGTTCTGGACGAAACGAACCAAGGGGCTGTAGGAGGTGCTGGAATGAGCCCGGTGGTTGTCTGCGGCGGTGGGGGGTTGAGAGGTTTCTATCACTCGGCCAAGGGCATCGTAACGGTCTTCGATGTAGGGACCCGCAGTGACCAGCGGCGAGAAATCCAGGCTTCCCGTCTCAAAGTAGGGTAGGAAGGACCGCCAAACGCCCTGGCGCTGATTGAAGAGAGCACCTCCGCTGACAACCACGACGCCATTCGTCTCGCTAGCGGACCGGGTCATCACCTTGCGTCCCAAGCCGTCCGAAAATGAACGGCTATCGTAAGTGTGCTCCTGGCCGTTTGTTTCGCGCAGGCTGGTGCTGACGGAGTTAATCGTCTGGCCACCCCCGATCGGAACCCGAAGCATATAGCCAAAAACGGCTGTTGGGAAGTTCGTGGTGTCGTAGGGCTTAGTGATGGTGGCGAGACGGCCGAACGTGTCGAAACTGAAGAGGGTCGGATTCCCGCTGAAGTCTGTTGCCGAGGTAATCACACCCAACCCAAGGTCGTAAGCGGCATGCACCACCAGCGAGGGTTGCGGTGTGTCGGAGGCAATCGCATCTGGGTTGGCCGTGTAAATGGCTTCCTTGACGGGGTGCGTATGGAGCGAGGAGTCGAAATCGATATGCCGGTAGTGGCCGAGGTCGAATCGTCCGGGAACCCCCAAAGGGTCATAGATCCCGGTAACGTTCCCAAAGACGTCGAACTCGTGACGAAGGCTCTGACGGGAGATGTTGTTCGTGATGTCGATCCAATCCAGCGTGAGGGTGGGATTGCCGCGGGAAACGCTGCCGAGATTATTTCCCGCGAAGAGGGGGTCGTCGTAAAAGACTTGCGTGCGGGCCACGACGTTGCTTCGGAGGTCCATCGTTTCCTCCTGCACCAGGCGGTTCAGGATCCAGAGGCCGGAGTCCACATTGTTGGGGTATTCGGCGGAGAATTGGCGAACATACAGCCGTTCGTCATTCCAGGCACTGCGGTCGCCATTCTCGACGCGGCCATAATCGGCGTGAAAAACCTGGTTGCCGAAGTTGTCGAAATCGAATTCTTGTTCCAGAGTGACCGCGGAGGTATCCGACCCAAGCTCGATCTCTTGGGTGACCTGGTGGTTCTGAAAAGCGAAGGTAACCGAGCGCGTCTCGCCCGTCGCCACGAGGAGCGCGAGCGGACGAGGGACCCACTCATTCGTCTGGCGGTAAAAGACGCCACCGTCCGTAGTGTCGGCCTCAAGGCGGAGCACCTTGCCTTTCATGGCCTCGTTGGTCTCGCCGGTACTAAACTCGAACATGGTCACCAGCGTTGGCGCTCCCTGGCTGTCATCGCCCACTTCGGTCTGCGTGGCTTCCTCGAAACCGCGAAACTGGTGTTCGAGAGGGTCGTAGTAGGCATTTCGGTACGAGAAATAATTAGTATAGGAGTTGCCTAATCCGTCGCTCTGAACCTCCTGGCTCATGACCGGGACTGGAAACGGAGCCGTGGAGGTCCAGGCGCCAGCGGTGCCAAGGGCCTCCGACATGAAATCCGTAGAACTTCGATAGGCAATATCCACTTTGCTGCCCAGGGAGGTTTCCACGTGATTGAGGAGAAATCCCTTGCCGTTCGGGAACAGATCCAGGTAACGCAGTTCTGGGTCCTGGCCGTGGTGCCAAATGATGTCTATCGAACCGTTCCCGTTGATGTCGGCGAAACGGACAGCGTCTTCTCCCACCTGAAAAGAAGGAACGTTCGTGGTGATATCGATAGGATCAGCCCAGCGCTGCCCATTGACGTTCAGCCAAACCCTCACCAAACCACTGTAAACGATCACGAGGTCAGCCAGGCCGTCCTGGTTAAGATCAACTAGATACGGCCCTGAATTACCAGTCGAATCCAATTCCCAGGCCTCGGGTCCTCCCGACATCCAATATGGGGCTGCGAATTGCCCCCAGCCCAGATTAAGGCACACTTCCGTGCTATCCCTGCCCTGCAAGACCACCAGGTCCTGTAGATGATCCCCATTCATGTCCGCGAGTTTCCAACCTTGCGTGAAATCCGGTAATGCGCCCGCTGGCATTGGGGTTCTTTCGTAATCGTTATCGAGCCCCTCGTAGTTGCGCGTATAGAGCGCCTCGATGAATGGTCCACTCGTATTGAGCCGGATCACGTCCATGGCCTTGTCGTTGTCGAGGTCGACAAATTGCACTTCGCCGTCGCCCAGCGTAATGCCGTTGAGCGTGTCGTAGCGTCTGCCGTTCGTAGAGAGCGCGCTGGGGGTCAGAAAATCGTAATAAAAGAAAGCTGTGGGGTCTCCAGGTTGACCGTCCTCAGCGAGAAGTAACTTGGCGCGACCGTCGCCTCGGAGGTCCACTAAACGAGTATTAGGGGTTCCCAGCGCAGCCCCGGTTACGGCAGGGACATTGCCAATAGGCAAAGAAGGCGGCCAATTGGAGGTGAACGGACCCGGATTGACCAAGGAGCGCCACGGAGAAGGATTGGATGGGTTGTTTATGATGAGGTCGGGAAGACCGTCGTGGTTGATGTCGACGAACTCCGCGTGCGGGCCCCCTGCTCCAGAAAAGCCGGACTCCTCGCCAAATGAGAAGTTAGGTTCCAGGTTTATGGACTGCACGGGGGCGCTGGTCTGAACGGTGTAAGGCGTATAAGCAAACTGCGTCGGAGGAAGATAATCAACGTTAACTAACCCGTTGGTGCTCGTATCGCTTCGCTCATCACCGTACATCGCGATGCTGGTTAGCAACGAGATTGAACTGGTTGTATCGTAACCCAGGCGCCACTCACGCACGCGGCGAGTTCCCAAGTAAACGGTAATAGCTTGCAGACGCAGGGCAGTCGTGCAAATAAAACGCGGGCGGCAATCCACGAAGGGATCTGGACGGTTGGTCGAATAGCTGAATTGAATTGTATAGTAGTCTGTGGCTTGAATCCTGTGAAGACCATATCGAATCGCACTCGGGTAAATCTGTTGTCCGTCCTGTAAATAGTCATACTCCACTCTATTGCCATTCCGATCCTCAGATGAATCCAACATCCAGACGAAGGTGCGATTCTCGGACCAATCAAGGTGCGAACCTGGGGTCGATCCAAAACTCACAGTAGAGCCGTCGGGTAATCTTCCCAGCCAACTGTTTGTGGTCGACGGCTCGTAGCGGATAAATGCTCCCTCGATCTTTTGGCGATAGCAGCCGTCTGAAATGTGGACGAGTTCCTCCGCATTCTCGTCGCAAAACAAGTCTGTGTTCGTATACTGAGGCAGCCCTTTGTCGGTTTGTCGGCGCACGCATGGAATGCGCAGAGACCAGCCGAGCCCAATCATTCCATTTTCATTGCCGGAATTGTAGCTCAGCGCGAGGGCTGGAGCGCCTCCGCGGACGGGGGGCAGACTAAATGGAACCTCATAAGTGAATGTGCCGCTGTTGAGTTGCGGCTGGAACTTCTCACCTAAGCCTTCCAGCGACCCAGGGCCGCTGGGCAAAGAAATGGCCTGGGGAGAGACGCCCGAGAGGTCAGCCGATAGGAGGCGGAGCGCTGACGCCAACAAACAAGCTAGACCGATTGCTCTCCTAACAAACGACAGCTCGCTTGGAAGTGGCGTAGTTCTGTCTCGCTGGTGGGGCGTCATGGTGGAACGGAATTTAGGCTGGAGTGGCTGAGAGAAGAAGCAGCGCCAGTCCGAGTGCGATGCGGAATTGCTATTTGTCTCTCATAATATCTTCATCAGATCAGTATTTGATTATGTAGTTGACCACAGCATAAGGGGGCATGGTGTTATGGGGCTGATCTCCGCCGGCCGAAGTCGTGGCGGTGCTTGGCGACGCACCGTCCGGTCCTCTGCCGCTTGTGCCGGTTCCATATGCGCCAGAATAGTTGTGCGTGTGGGAAGGCATTTCTAGTATTGTTAACTTGTGATTCTCTTCGCCCCCCGTTTGGGCCAGGGAACGTGACGAGAGAGGAACGCCCTGGAGCCCACCTTGGCCAGCTCCCAGCGGAAACTTAGACCTTAAATCCGGCACTTGGAACGTCGTGCCCGGAAGAGCGCCTGAACCCCAAACTATTCCGATTGCAGAGTAAAGGTTCGGGTAGTCGCTTATATTGTACGACCCTCCATCGCACAAGAGGAAACCCGATGGGGCAGTCGTGCCCCCAAAAGCTAAGATCGCACCGGGCGGGGTGCCGTCCAAAGCATGAAACGCTACAGCGGCTTGAGAACTCGAGACTGCAAATGGAGTGCTCATGATTTGCTGCCTCGGCCTGATTTCGGGGGGAGTCGGGATGGGCACGCCGTTGCTAGAAACGACGGTGAGGCCGAAATAGCGGTTGCTGGAAGTGAAGGCGCCGGTCAAGTTTGTGGCTAAGGTGCTGACACCTGCGATTTGGGTGCCGGAGCCCAAGATCACATTGAACATCCCGTTGCTCGCAACGGTCACGTCCTGCTGCTCGGCCCATACAAGGTCGTTCCCATTGGTGGCCTTGGCATCATCCCAGATTCGGAATTGAATGCTGTAAATAGCCGCTGGCAGTGCCGCGCCTGTCTGGTCGGTGAGCCGTCCCTGGTAATTGATGAGGTTAGGCACGGACTGGGCCGGACAAAGGAGAGCACCCAATCCAAAACAGGCAAAGAGCGCGGTGGTTTTCAGGCTGAGCTTTTGTTTCATGGGGATTAGTAGTTCTGGGAGTTGTCGCTAATGTCCAAAAGTCGAGTCCCTATCGACCAGGGGTCGCTTGGGGCCAATGCGGTTGTTAGTGCTGGCAGAGACGCGCAGCGACCTGGTCGGTAAACCCACGGATGCCAAGTCGAACCTGGATGTCCTGGATCTTATCAATGCTGTCCAGGAGCGTCGGATTATTCGGGCCAGCATCCCGATATACCACCAATTCCCACTGGTCGTTGGCGGGACTGCGTTCCTGGAAATCGGCGGTTCCCGGACTGCTGTTCAGGCTGTTGAGCGAGGCTTCGAAGACCGCGGCGTAGTCGCCCAAGTTGAAAACGCGAACCGACTGGATCGGGTCGCCGGTGGTGTTCCCAAACCCAACCCGGCGGATGGTGCTGCCACCCAATTGCGAAAGCTGAACGCTAACGGTCGGCGTCGCGTTGCTGAAGGCGAGTCCGGCGGTCGCAAAATTAACTTGAACCCCCTTGTATTGATTGTTATTGGCGTCGGTTCCCGAGAAAATGAGACTGCCGAACTCGGTGCAACTGAACAGGGGATTGGCCTGGTTGGTTCCGATCAGGGACGACGCCAGTCCAGTACTGAAGACGATGCGCAGATAGGGGACTCCGGACTGGTTAACCCCAATGTTGCTGCGCAGGAATTGCCTCCACGCGGCGTCACTGGCCGCGGCATTGGTGCCGTACGGGGTAGGCTCGTAGCCCACTATCACCAGGTTGGTGCCCGCGTCGGCGGTTCGGTTGGCCTGAAAGAACGAACTACGCACAGAGAAGGTCGGTGTGCGGAACGCAGCCGATTGCTGATAGAGCAGTTTCAGCAGGGAGTTTGCTGAATCCAATTTGTCGAGCACCACCCCGAGGTCCGTGGCGTTGCGCTTGGCCAGCACATCGCGAATGGTGGGGGCGCTGCCCTGGCTGGGGCTGTTATCCAGATAACCGTAGGCCAAGGCGGCGAGGAAGGCCCACTGCTGGGCGAGCACGAACTCGTCGTCGCCGTTCTCCATGGCGGCGTTGCGCTCGACGAGCAAATTGTCGGTGAGTTGGGGGTTGAGGGCCAGCAACGAAGCCGAGCCGGCCCAGGCGCGCAGCAGGTACGCGACCCGCGCGAACATGCTGGCCAATTTGGCGTGTTCCTGGTCGAGTTGTTGTGCGGCCAGACGGATGCTCACTTCCTGAGCATTGGCGGTCAGGCGCAGGTTGTTGAGGTTCTCGGAGAGCCGGAGCATGGTCTCGTCGGCGCTCTCGTATTGAATGGTCGCACGCTCGGAGGCGTTGATCCTGGTGATTTGGGCCTCAATATCCGCCAACTGCCGGTCCGCATCCGCTTGAGCTTCACCAA